>Ga0136642_1000914_pt1 | contig 13824 bp, 14 predicted proteins | sample LowCatLa1302831Y_FD_115313 | JGI IMG/M metagenome (GOLD analysis project Ga0136642, IMG submission 115313) | Freshwater microbial communities from Lower Cathedral Lake, Yosemite National Park, California, USA - 13028-31Y | ecosystem: Environmental > Aquatic > Freshwater > Lake ... | reverse complement strand
TTTGGTATCAATCACTTCCCATGCTGCAATCACCACAAAAATATTAATGAAAGCTGTGAGGACAATGAACCTAACGGAGATACCGTCAACACCCAGGTAATAATTAATGTCGTAGCGTGGTATCCAATTCAACTTCTCGACAAACTGCATTCCTGGATTAGCAACATCAAAATTAATAATCAGAGGAAGGGTTGCAATGAAACCCAAAATGGCACCAATCAACGAGAGCCAACGAATGCCGGCAGATGGTTTCTCAGACCCAAAAATTAAAATAATGAGTCCAAAAACAATCGGAGTCCAGATGGCGTAAGAAAGAATCATGGTGGTGGTCTAGCGAACAAAAGGCTGGTAAGCATACAAAACCCAAGCTAGTAATGCCGCTAAGCCTGCAATCATTGCAAAGGCATAGTGGTAAAGATAACCGGATTGCAAATGGCGAATCACGCCGGCAAAGCGCCCTACTGTGTGTGCGCTGCCATTCACAAAAAAACCATCAATGATTTTCTGATCGCCGCGATGCCACAAGAAGCCACCAATCCAAATCAGGCCCTTCGCGAAAACTGCTTGATTGAAATCATCCAGATAGTATTTGTTATCAAGTAATTTTTTGATTGGTGCCAATGCTTGTGAAATCTTGGTGGCTAGCTTAGGAGCCCAAAGATAGCAAATCGCAGCAGTAAGCACACCAAGCACAACTAACAACAGCACTGGGGAAGTAAATGCATGCATGGCCATTGCTATTGGACCTTGGAACTCATCTTCGAGCTCTTTCATAATTGGATGACGCAGTACATCGATAAAGATGGAGTCGCCAAAGTAGGTACCGAATAAGAGTGGCGTAATGGTGTAAAAGCCAATAATGACCGACGGAATCGCCAAGAGAATCAATGGCACAGTCACAACCGCTGGAGACTCATGGGGCTTTTCACCGGGCGCTAAACCATGATGAGCATGGTCATCGCCCTGCTCTGCATGATGATCGTGCGCATGTGAGTCGGCATGACCCCAGCGTGCCTTGCCATGGAATACCAAGAAGTACAGGCGGAATGAATACAAGGCAGTTACAAAGACGCTCGCCATCACTGCAAAGTAAGCAAAACCTGAGCCGGCAATATGACTCGCAGCAACCGCTTCAATAATGGAATCTTTAGAATAGAAACCAGAGAAGAATGGTGTGCCGATCAAGGCTAAGCTACCTAACAACATCATGAGGCAGGTGATTGGCATGTATTTCCAGAGACCGCCCATCTTGCGCATATCTTGCTCATGGTGCATACCCATAATCACGCTACCCGCCGCTAGGAACAATAAGGCCTTGAAGAACGCATGGGTCATCAAATGGAAGATTGCCACTGGATAAGCAGAAACACCCAGTGCTACCGTCATATAACCTAATTGGGATAGCGTGGAATACGCCACTACACGCTTGATATCGTTTTGCACAATACCCAAAAATCCCATAAAGAGCGTAGTGATAGAGCCAATGATCAAGATAAAGCTCAGGGCCACATCTGAAAGCTCAAATAATGGTGACATCCGAGACACCATAAAGATACCTGCTGTCACCATGGTTGCCGCATGAATCAATGCAGAAATTGGCGTTGGGCCTTCCATGGAGTCTGGCAACCAAACATGTAACGGAAACTGTGCCGACTTACCCATCGCACCAATAAATAGGCAGATGCAAACCACTGTCAATAAATTCCAGCTAGTACCCGGCAATGTCTGGGCTGCTAAAGCTGTGTTTTGAGAAAAAATCACGTCGTACTGCATTGAACCAGTACTAGCTAGTAACAAGCCAATACCTAGAATGAAACCAAAGTCGCCAATACGATTCACCAAGAAGGCCTTCATGTTGGCAAACACTGCAGACTGGCGCTCATAGTAGAAGCCAATCAAAAGATAAGAAACTACGCCGACTGCTTCCCAGCCAAAGAAGAGCTGCAGGAGGTTATTACTCATCACCAACATCAACATGGCAAAGGTAAATAAAGAGATATAGGAAAAGAAGCGGTTATAGCCCTCTTCACCCTGCATATAACCAATGGTGTAAATATGAACCATGAGCGATACAAAGGTCACAACACACATCATGGTGGCTGTTAGTGGATCAATTAAGAAACCAATATCTAAATTGAGCTCACCCAACTCCATCCAGCGGTATACAGTGCCATTAAAGTAGAAGCCATCCATCACCTGCGCCAATACATTGCAAGACAATGCAAATGCGATCGCTACACCCAAAATGGTGACAAATTGAGATACGCCATGACCGATACGATTACCGCCTAATTTAGTGCCAAAGAAGCCAGCAATCATCGAGCCAATCAATGGCGCAAGAGGAATTGCGCAAAGCACAGGAATATTTAAGGTCAATTGCATCATTAGCCTTTTAGGTGGTCAAGATCATCGGCATTAATGGTGTCAACCTTACGGAAGAGCACGACCAAAATTGCCAAACCAATAGCTGCTTCTGCAGCTGCCACAGTCAAAATAAAGAATACGAATACTTGACCTGCCATATCGCTCAAGTAATGAGAGAAGGCAATAAAGTTCATATTTACCGAAAGAAGCATCAACTCAATTGCCATCAAGAGCACAATCACATTCTTGCGATTCAGAAAAATACCAATCACGCTGGTAGCAAACAAAATTGCGCCAAGCACTAAGTAGTGAGCGAGAGTGATATTCATTTTTTCTCCCCTCTAGAATCTTGCTTTGCGCCCATATCTGAATCCATCTTGACCACACGCATACGATCTGCTGCGACGATATTCACTTGCTCATGAATATTTTGTGACTTAGAGTCTTTGCGATTGCGCAAGGTCAATGCAACGGCAGCAATGATGGCAACTAAGAGAATCACACCAGCAACCTCGAAAGCGAAAACATAGTCTACGAAAATGAGCCTGCCTAAGGCTAAAGTATTGTTTGCAGCAATCTCTTCTGGCATTGGCTGCACTGGAGCATTTGTGCCAATAAAGCTGCGAATGATCACAATCGATAACTCTAGAACAATTACAGCACCCATCAAAAAAGCAAACGGTAGGTATTTTCTGAAGTCGCGACGCAAATGCTCTACATCGAGATCTAACATCATCACTACGAAGATGAACAGAACCATCACAGCGCCAACATAAACCAAGATCAATGCCAAACTCAGAAACTCAGCCTTCAGTAACATCCAAAGACCTGAAGCACAGAAAAAAGCTAGTACTAAAAAGAGGGCAGCATGAACTGGATTGCGGGCTGTGATCACGCGTACCGCTGCAATCACAAGCAAACCTGCAAATCCATAGAAAAAAATAGCAAACAGGGTAGAAAGATCAAATGTCATAGTGAAGTGCGCTCTATCTAATTAGCGATAGGGCGCATCAGCTACACGATTAGCTGCAATATCTTTTTCATATTTATCGCCAACTGCCAATAACATGTCTTTAGTGAAGTACAAATCACCTCGTTTATCACCAAAGTATTCAAATATATTGGTTTCTACAATAGCATCAACTGGACATGCTTCTTCACAGAAGCCACAGAAAATACATTTGGTTAAATCGATGTCATAACGGCTAGTACGGCGCGTACCGTCCTCACGCTCAGCCGTCTCAATGGTGATGGCATACGCAGGGCAAACCGCTTCGCACAATTTACAGCCAATGCAGCGCTCTTCACCGTTTTCATAGCGACGCAAAGCATGCAGACCACGGAAGCGGGGAGATTGTGGCGTCTTTTCTTCTGGGTATTGCACAGTAATTTTTGGCTTGAAAAGATAACGGCCAGTAATCGACATACCAGTCAAGATGTCTTTGAGCATCAAGCTATCGAGGAATTGGGAAATTTTCTTAAACATAATGGGTTAACCTATTTCCAAATATTCCATGGGGATACCACCCATGCGCCAACTACAACCACCCAAAATACAGAGATGGGAATGAAGATCTTCCAACCCAAACGCATGATTTGGTCATAGCGATAGCGTGGCAAAGTAGCTCTCAACCAAATCACGCAAGACAAGAGGAAGAAGGTCTTGCCAAACAACCAGAAGAAACCAGGAATATCACGCAGGATTGGTAAATCCACAATCGGTAACCAGCCGCCCAAGAACATGATGGAAGCAACTGCGGCAATCAGAATCATATTGGCGTATTCGGCCAAGAAGAACATCGCAAATGACATTCCGGAGTACTCAACCATATGTCCTGCAACAATTTCTGACTCCCCTTCGACCACGTCAAACGGGTGACGATTTGTCTCTGCAACTCCTGAGATAAAGTAAATCAGAAACATCGGAAGCAATGGCAACCAATTCCAAGATAAGAAGTTCAATCCCAAGTCAGCAAAAAAGCCTTGTTCTTGAGAGGCAACAATCGTGCTGAGATTTAATGAACCTGAAGTTAGGAGCACCGTTACCAAAGCAAAGCCCATCGCAATCTCATAAGAGATCATCTGTGCTGATGCGCGCATAGCGCCTAAAAATGGGTATTTAGAGTTGGAAGACCAGCCAGCCAAAATCACACCATAAACACTAATTGATGAAATCGCCATGATGTAGAGTAGGCCAGCATTGACATCCGCCAGAACCATTTTGGCCTGAAAAGGAATCACCGCCCAGGCCGCAAAGGCGGGCATAATCACCATAATGGGCGCAATAAAGAATAAGACCTTAGAAGACTGAGTAGGAGAAATAATCTCCTTCATCAATAGTTTTAATGCATCAGCAATCGGCTGCAAGAGGCCAAATGGCCCAACTCGGTTTGGTCCAAGACGAATATGCATCCATCCAATTAACTTTCTCTCCCAAAGCGTTAAATAAGCGACACAAGCAAACATTGGTAGCACGATGATGGCAATCCGAATCAATGACCAAACTAACGGCCATAGGGATCCAAAGCTAGTCTCGCCTTGCGTAGTAATGAGGCTTAAAAAATGATCCATTACCTAACTTACGCTTTACTCACGGTAATTGGGCCATACATTGCACCTAATTTGGCACTAGCCATGGTACCCGCAGAAATTCTGACGGCACCTAGCGCTAAATTCATCTCTAATGTTGCAGGCAGATCAACGGACAGGTTATCTTGAGAAACGCGCACTGCATCGCCCTCTTTAAGACCAAGGTCTGAGAACAGCTTTTGATTTAAACCAGCCAGATTGCCTTGTTTTGCATCGCGTGTTAATTGCAGGGCAGAGGAACGACGCACGATTTGATCGCCGGCATAGATGTTGACATCCGCAATTCGCTCAAGACCCATCATTGGAGTGAGGTTTCCACTGGCAATCGAGTTACTCGTTGCTTTATTACATAAGCGAGTGCAGGAGTTTTCATCGAGGGCTTCGCCCAGGACTTCCTCAGGCGAATTTAATAAGAAGCCATCAAGGCCTAAGAGATCGCCAAGTACCCGCAGTACTTTCCATGCTGGTCGGGAATCAGCTAAAGGCTTCACTGAAGGTTGAACAGTCTGCGCCCTACCTTCTGCGTTCACAAATGTGGATACTGTTTCAGTAAATGCAGAGATCGGCAGAATCACATCGGCCACCTCAAGTAAATCAGCGCTCTTATAAGCACTCAATGCAATTACCGTATTGGCTTTTGCCAGTGCAGCGCGCGCTTGTATAGGGTTTGGTAAATCAGTATCAGGCTCAATATTCATTAGCAATACTGCTTTGCGATCACCCGAGAGTACAGACTCAATACCGGCACCATTAGCATTTACCAATGCGGCGCCAACAGCATTACCACCTACGGGCAAGAAACCTAAGGTAGCACCTGTTTGCTCAGCAATAAATTGCGCCATAACATGCAAATCAGACGCTTGATGATGTGCAATAGCTGCAGAGCCTAGAAGCACTGCTTTTGTGGTGCCAGACAGTAAGCTATCCGCAATCTTCTGTGCTGCTGGAGAAATCGATAAAGCGGCTGTCCCTAGAGGAGCAGAAACGGATTTTACTTTTGCCACTGCTAGCGCAACTTCACTTAAGCTATTAAGCCATGCACTCGGCACTACTGAGATGCCAGTGCTCGGAATTAACCAATCATCGCCGCCAGCATCAATACGCATTACCTGTAAAGCACGCTTAGCGGCAGTTCGCATACGTGCAGCAATGATCGGTTGATCCTTGCGCAAGAAGCTGCCAATGATCAGAGCACGATCTAGCTCACTTAATTTAGTAATTGGCATACCTAGCCATGGTGTACTTGAGGCAGCTTTGATATCCGTTTGACGTAGACGGGTTTCAATTTGATGGGAACCTAAACCACGCACCATCTTTTGCAAGAGATACAGTTCTTCAGTGCTAGAAATTGGATGAGCCAATGCACCAATCGACTCTGGGCCGCTCTCGGCAGCGATAGTCTTTAGTGAGCGTGCTACGTAATCTAGTGCTGACTGCCAATCTGTTTCAAGCCATTGGCCACCCTGCTTTACCATTGGCGTAGTCACGCGATCTGCGCTATTCAAGCCTTCATAGCTAAAGCGATCACGGTCGCTAATCCAACACTCATTGATTGCTTCATTCTCTAAAGCCACCACCCGCATGACTTTATTGTCTTTAGTTTGTACAGTAGTGTTTGCACCCAAGCTATCGTGCGGGCTGACCGATCGTTTGCGACCCAATTCCCAAGTACGCGCTGCATAGCGAAATGGTTTACTAGTCAATGCACCAACGGGGCATATATCAATCATGTTTCCAGACAACTCTGAGTCAACCGTTTGGCCTACAAAGGTAGTGATTTCTGAATGCTCGCCGCGATTGACCATACCCAACTCCATGACACCAGCAACCTCTTGGCCAAAACGAACACAACGGGTGCAATGTATACAACGGGTCATCTCTTGCATCGAGATCAATGGGCCCACATTCTTATGAAATACCATTCGCTTTTCTTCGTCATAGCGTGAATTCGACTTACCGTAACCAACAGCTAAGTCTTGTAACTGACACTCACCGCCTTGGTCACAAATTGGGCAATCTAATGGATGATTAATCAGCAAGAACTCCATGACAGAGCGTTGCGCCTCTACTGCTTTTGCAGAATGGGTAAATACCTTCATGCCTTGACTCACTGGTGTAGCACAAGCAGGTAAAGGTTTTGGTGCCTTCTCGACTTCGACTAAACACATACGGCAGTTAGCAGCAATGGATAATTTCTTGTGATAGCAGAAGTGGGGAATGTAAGTACCGACCTTATCCGCGGCGTGCATCACCATCGAACCTTGCGGAACTTCTACCGGCTTACCATCTAATTCGATTTCTACCATGCTCACTTGAAAATATCCCAGCTCAATAACTTATAAAGGTTGCGCAGACTCTAAGCAACGCTTATGTTCTACGTGATATACAAATTCATTCATGTAATGCTTCAACATGCCACGCACTGGCATTGCAGCAGCGTCACCCAGAGCACAAATCGTGCGTCCTTGAATGTTGGCTGCCACGTCATTTAGTAAATCTAAATCCTCAGGGCGTCCTTGACCATGTTCAATCCGATGCACAATCCGCCATAACCAACCAGTACCTTCACGACATGGGGTGCACTGTCCGCAAGATTCTTCGTGATAGAAGTAAGATAAACGCTCTAAGGTGCGAACCATACAGCGCGTTTCATTCATCACGATCACAGCACCAGATCCCAACATGGAACCTGCTTTAGCAAGGCTGTCGTAATCCATTGTTAGATCCATCATTTGCGCGCCAGGAATCACAGGAGCTGAAGAGCCACCAGGAATGACTGCTTTTAATGCCTTACCATCGCGCATACCGCCAGCAAGTTTTAGTAAGTCAGCAAACGGTGTACCTAATGGAACCTCATAATTATCGGGATGCACTACATCGCCAGAGACAGAGTAGATTTTAGTACCGCCATTATTGGGTTTACCGAGATCTAAATAGGCCTGACCACCAATTGCTAATACAAACGGTATAGCCGCAAATGTTTCAGTATTATTTATCGTAGTGGGCTTGCCATACAAACCAAAGCTAGCTGGAAATGGTGGTTTATAGCGTGGTTGGCCTTTTTTACCTTCCAATGATTCCAGTAAAGCAGTTTCTTCACCGCAGATATAAGCGCCCCAACCTGGGGTCGCATGCAGCTGAAAGGAGAAATCGCTACCCAGAATCTTGTCGCCTAAGTAACCTGCAGCACGCGCTTCTTCCAAGGCCTCTTCAAAGAGTGCATACACATCCCAGATCTCACCGTGGATATAGTTATAGCCAACCGAAATACCCATGGTATATGCACCAATGATCATGCCTTCAATCAAAGCATGGGGGTTGTAACGCATGATGTCTCGGTCTTTAAAAGTACCGGGCTCACCTTCATCGCTATTGCAAACTAAATATTTTTGTCCTGGGAACTGACGGGGCATAAAGCTCCACTTCAATCCTGTTGGAAAGCCTGCACCACCACGACCACGTAATGATGACGCTTTTAATTCTGCGATGATGGCATCAGGTGCAACCTTGTCATTTAACAAACGACGTAATTGTTGATAGCCACCACGACTCTCATAATCTTTTAAACGCCAGTTACTCCCATTTAATCCTGCGAGGATCAAAGGCTTAATATGGCGGTCGTGTAAGCTGGTCATGCCGCTTTCCCTTCTGTACGAAGTTCGCTTAAGAGTGAATTAATTTTTTCTTTACTCATAAAGCTGCACATGCGCTTGTCATTCACGAGTAACACTGGTGAATCGCCACAGGCGCCCATGCACTCACCCTCTTTCAGGGTAAAGGTGCCACAAGGAGTAGTTTCGTTAAAGCCGATACCCAGAGTATCTTTAAGATAAGTTGCCGCTGTAGCTCCATGCGTTAATTGGCACGGTAGGTTGGTACAGACCACCAACTTGTACTTACCAATCGGCTTGGTGTTATACATATTGTAGAAAGTAGCCACTTCATCTACTGCGATAGTTGGCATCTCTAGGATTTGCGCAACAGTAGCGATGACTTCTGGCGATACCCAGCCTATCTCAGTTTGAGCAGCAATTAAAGCAGCCATCACAGCAGACTGCTTGTGCTCTGGCGGATATTTTGCGACATCGTGAGCTATGACTGCCAGCGTTTTATCGGAAAGTTGAAGAGTTGCTGTCATTAGCGATCAATCTCCCCAAACACAATATCTTGCGTACCGATAATGGTCACTGCATCAGCCAACATGTGGCCACGTGACATTTCATCCATAGCGGATAAGTGTACAAATCCTGGCGCGCGTATCTTTAAGCGATATGGCTTATTAGCACCATCAGAAATCAAGTAAATACCAAACTCACCTTTTGGATGCTCAACAGCTGAATAAGCTTCGCCCTTCGGAACGTGGATCCCTTCAGTAAAGAGCTTAAAGTGATGAATTAATTCTTCCATATTAGTTTTCATATCCACGCGGTTAGGTGGAGAAATCTTATGGTTATCGCTCATCACAGGGCCTGGATTTGCTTTGAGCCAAGAGATGCACTGTTTAATAATGCGATTTGATTGACGCATTTCTTCCATGCGCACCAAGTAACGATCATAGGAGTCGCCATTCACACCAACTGGAATATCAAAGTCAAGACGGTCATAAACTTCATAGGGCTGCTTCTTACGCAAATCCCACTCGATACCAGAACCACGCAACATAGGGCCAGTAAAGCCAAGCTGTAATGCGCGCTCAGGCGTGACAATACCGATATTGACTAGGCGTTGCTTCCAAATGCGGTTATCCGTCAAGAGATTGCAGTACTCATCTACGTTGGCATCAAAGCCATTAGAAAACTGCTCGATGAAGTCGAGCAAAGAACCACTGCGATTCTCATTCAAGCGTTTGACTGCCGATGGGCTGCGAACTTTAGATTTACTGTACTGCGCCATTTGTTCTGGTAAGTCGCGATAGACGCCACCTGGACGATAGTAAGCAGCATGCATACGAGCGCCAGATACGGCTTCGTACATATCAAAGATACTTTCACGATCACGGAAAGCATACAAGAATACCGCCATTGCACCAACATCTAGACCGTGACAACCAATCCAGAGTAAGTGATTTAGTAAACGAGTCAACTCGTCATACATTACACGAATATATTGTGCGCGTAGAGGCACTTTCACTTGCAACAGTTTCTCAATGGTCATGACATAAGCATGCTCATTGGCCATCATGGAAACGTAATCTAAACGATCCATGTAGGGAACGTTCTGAATCCAAGTACGAGTTTCAGCTAATTTCTCTGTCGCGCGATGCAATAAACCAATATGCGGATCAGCGCGCTGAATTACTTCTCCATCAAGCTCAAGCACAAGGCGTAATACGCCGTGGGCCGCAGGATGTTGAGGCCCAAAGTTGAGGGCGTAGTTCTTAATCTTAGCCATGATCTAAACCGGGCCTCCATACTGTTCTTCGCGAACGATACGAGGAGTAATCTCACGTGCTTCGATCGTGACTGGCTGATAGACGACGCGCTTTAACTCTGGGTCATAACGCATTTCTACAGTGCCACTGATTGGGAAATCTTTTCTAAATGGATGACCAATGAAACCATAGTCAGTCAAGATACGGCGTAGGTCATCATGACCTTCAAACAAGATGCCATAAAGATCGAATGCTTCACGCTCAAACCAGTTAGCAGCATTCCATACTGGAGTAATTGAAGCCACTAAAGGATAGCTATCGTCAGAGGCAAAGACTCTCAGACGCAAACGCCAGTTGTGCTGCAGTGATAGCAAATGACTCACAACCCCAAAACGTTGACCGCTCCAAGTGCCATCTCCAACGTCTTGGTAATCAACGCCACATAGATCAATCAACTGCTCAAATGCAAGTGAAGGGTCATCACGCAACAGCATGGCAGATTCAAAATAGGTATCGGAGTTCACTACGACAGTCACTTCACCTAATGCCGTCTCAATCGAGCGTGCACGCTTACCCAGAACTTTTTCTAGATTGGCGGCTAATTGGACTAAACGATCTGACATGGCTTAGGCCTTCCGCGCAATCGTGCTGGTTCGCGCGATCTTAGATTGCAACTGAATGATTCCGTAGATCAAGGCTTCTGCAGTTGGAGGGCAGCCAGGGACATAAATATCTACTGGCACAATCCGGTCGCAACCGCGCACTACTGAATAGGAGTTATGGTAATAACCGCCACCGTTTGCACAAGAACCCATAGAAATCACCCAACGTGGTTCAGGCATTTGATCGTAAACTTTACGCAATGCGGGGGCCATCTTGTTACATAGAGTGCCTGCAACAATCATTAAATCAGATTGACGTGGCGATGGGCGGAACACGACACCAAAACGGTCTAAGTCATAACGCGATGCGCCGGCATGCATCATCTCAACCGCGCAGCAAGCCAAGCCAAAAGTCATTGGCCATAATGAGCCACTCCGTGTCCAGTTGATCAACTGATCCGCGGTAGTGGTAACAAATCCTTCTTTCAGAACGCCTTCTAATGCCATATCTATCACTCCCAGTCGAGAGCGCCCTTTTTCCAGATATATACAAATCCCACAATGAATTCCAAAAGGAAAATCACCATAGAAGCATAACCAAACCAACCAATATCACGCAAAGCAACACCCCACGGAAATAGGAATGCGGTTTCAAGATCAAAGAGGATGAAGAGAATGGCGATAAGGTAATAGCGCACATCAAACTTCATCCGTGCATCTTCGAAAGCTTCAAAACCACACTCATATGGAGAGAGTTTTTCAGCATTAGGCTTCGAAGGAGCCAAAATATTGCCGAGGAACATGGGGACTAATCCCACCCCAATACCTACGAGGATAAAAAGTAGAACAGGAAAGTAATTAGCGAGATTCAAAATGGCCCTGATTTGTTCGTCTGGTAATGCTTAAAGCAGCTAATAATTTATTAATTCAATTAAAACAAATTCTTTCATTTGGTGCCGACGGCGAGACTCGAACTCGCACAGCCTAAGCCACTACCCCCTCAAGATAGCGTGTCTACCAATTTCACCACGTCGGCATCTTGTAAAAACCCCCTAATTCTAATGCATTGCAGCATTCCCTGCCCTAATTTTGAGACAGGTAAATCTGTAAAAACCTACTGTTTTTACTTAGGCACCGCAGGCTTGCTTGGGTCCTGAACTGGTGCTATTGGAGCTGGTGGCAACACTACTGGCGCAACTGTTCCAGAGAGAACCCCAGGAGCGACTTCCTTCTTGTTACCAAGCCAAGTAATGCCTAAAGTGCAAATAAAGAACACTGCTGCAAAAATAGCCGTTGCATGAGATAAGAAATTAGCAGAGCCGCTAGCACCAAACAAACTACCAGAAGCTCCTGAACCAAAAGCTGCGCCCATATCAGCGCCCTTACCTTGCTGTAATAGCACTAGCAAAATCACAGCCAATGCTGAAATTACCTGAAATACGATTAATAAAGTCTTAAGCCATTCCACGATTTATCTCCAAATAAAAATCTAAGCCTTACAGATAGCCAGAAACTCTTGGGGATTTAATGAAGCTCCCCCAACCAATCCGCCATCGATATCAGGCATTGCAAACAACTCAACAGCATTGTCAGGTTTGATGCTGCCGCCATACAAAATTCCAACGTGAGAAGCAACGTCCTCATCAAATTCCGCCAATTGCAGACGAACAGCACGATGCATATCCTGAGCAACTTGGGCGCTAGCAACCTTACCGGTACCAATTGCCCAAACAGGCTCGTACGCAATTAAGCAATCCGCTAAACGGTCTTGGAGCACGGACAACTGCTTTGCTACCTGTCCTCGTACAACCTCTACCGCTCTACCTGAATTTCTTTCATCAGCAGTTTCACCAACACAAATCACTGGAGTCATACCACTATCCAATACTTGCAAAGCTTTCGCTGCTACAAGCTCATCAGCCTCATGGTGAGTTTGACGACGCTCAGAGTGACCAACAATCACGTAACTACAACCCATTTCTTTCAAAGTAGAAGCAGCTGCTTCACCGGTATAAGCACCAGATTCAAAAGCTGAAGCATCTTGCGCTCCGAGACTCAGAAATGCCAAAGAATATTCTTTAATCAGTGCTGCACATTGAGACAAATAGGGAAATGGTGGACAAACAGCAAACTTACGACCAGAAGGCATGCCGCTTTCCATGCCACGTGCAACGGTCTTGATCCAATCTTCATTACTAGCAAGATTGCCATTCATTTTCCAGTTACCGATGATGATGAGGGGTCGCATTGTCAGTAGACCTCTAGACCGTTAAAACAATCTTGCCAACATGCTCTGATGACTCCATCAAGCTATGGGCATCTGCCGCCTGATCTAACGAGAAGGTTTTGTAGATTACTGGCTTCAGTTGACCCGCATTGAGCAAGGGCCAGATATTGTCATGCAGCTGTTTCGTAATCTGCTTCTTGAAAGAGACCGGGCGAGGACGCAAGGTTGAACCAGTGATGGTTAAACGACGACGTAAAATTTGGTTGGTACTAACCTCAGCTTTTGATCCGCCCTGAATCGCAATGATGACAATTCGGCCATCATCAGCCAAACAATCGATTTCACGTTGGACATAAGCGCCAGTCACCATATCGAGAATGACGTTAACACCCTTACCATCAGTCGCTTTCTTAATCTCTTCTACAAAATCTTGAGTTTTATAGTTCACTGCTAAATCAGCGCCTAACTTGACACATGCTGCGCATTTTTCGTCCGTGCCTGCAGTCACAAATACTTTGTGACCTAAAGCCTTAGCAATCAGAATGGCTGTAACACCAATACCACTAGAACCACCTTGTACCAGCAGGATTTCACCTTCGGATAACTGACCACGCATGAAGACATTGCTCCAGACGGTGTAGAAAGTTTCCGGTAAGGCTGCGGCCTCTTGA
>Ga0136642_1000912_pt1 | contig 13844 bp, 12 predicted proteins | sample LowCatLa1302831Y_FD_115313 | JGI IMG/M metagenome (GOLD analysis project Ga0136642, IMG submission 115313) | Freshwater microbial communities from Lower Cathedral Lake, Yosemite National Park, California, USA - 13028-31Y | ecosystem: Environmental > Aquatic > Freshwater > Lake ... | reverse complement strand
CAAAGATACCTAATGTTATGAATCCAAAGTGGCTGATTGAGGTAAATGCAATCAAGCCATTAATGTCTTTTTGCCCAATAGCCAGGAACGCTCCATACAGAATGGAGATGAGTGATAGAACGATGATCGCTGGAGTAAATGTATGTGCTGCGTGAGGAAACAGAGTGATACAGAATCGAATCATTCCGTATGTTCCGACTTTATCCAGAACTCCTAGAAGTAAAACTGAAGTCGCAGGGGTTGCGGATTTAGCCGCAGTTGGAAGCCAGGTGTGAAGTGGCCACAATGGCGCTTTGATTGCAAAGGCGATAAAGAAGCCGAGGAAAAGTAAATTCTCAGTTGCAGAATCTATGTGAAGTCCAGAAAGTGCAGTCACATCAAAAGTAGAGCCGATCTGATTAGTTGCAATGACATAAGTCCCAATGACTGCCGCCAGCATAAGAAGACCACCAGCCAAGCTATAAAGCAAGAATTTCATGGCTGCCGCAGCGCGTTCACCGCGTCCGAAACCGCCAATAAGGAAGTAGACGGGGATGAGCATCGCTTCGAAAATTACATAGAAAAGGAATACATCTGTGGCGGCAAAAACGCCGACCATCATCGTTTCAAGAACCAAAATCAAGGCGTAATAGACGCGAGGTGACCAGCGACCATTTTCTGATTCTTTCCAACCAGCAAGCAAAACAATAGGTACCAAAACAGTTGTCATCAAAATCAGGACAAGTGCTATTCCATCAACGCCAACTGCATATTTAATTCCAAAGCTAGTGATCCAATTACGAGATTCCACAAATTGAAGTGCTGCAACTCCACGATTAAATTGAAGTGCCATCAAGATTGAAATCGCCAGGTCCACAAGAGAAATTCCGATTGCAAACTGCTTAATCAGAGTTGTCGAGCCTTTTGGAAGTAGAAAGAGTCCAATTACACCAACTAGGGGTATCAGCTGTAGAACAGTAAGGAAACTTATCTGACTCATAGGGTCACCATCCAAATTGTTGTAAGGAGGGCCAAAACGCCAACCACCATGACGAGCGCGTAGCTACGGACGTAGCCATTTTGAATTCGACGAAGATTTGTTGAGGTCACAGCTACAACTCCCCCGACCCCACGCACTATTCCATCAATAAAGGAGTTATCCATTCCAACAAAAAATCGTGTGAGTGCTTGCCCTGGGCGGACCAGAACTCGATCATTGAAATCATCCTGCAATAAATCTCGACGAACAATCTTTGTGAGGATATTTCCCGCTGGCGCCGCTACAGGAACTGTGCGGTACTTAGTAATTGCAATTGCCACACCAACCGCTACGACTCCCAAAGCCATCACTGAAATCGTTGTAGGTGGCAAGAATTCTTTTTCAGAATGAACGCCAGAAGCGTTCACAACAGGAGCTAACCAATTAACTAAAGCGTGTCCTGAATTGAAAAGGAAACCAGAAGCGACTGAACCAAAAGCAAGAATAACCATTGGAATCCACATCAAAGATGGGGACTCATGTGGATGGGCTTCATCATCCCAACGCTTTGTACCAGTGAACGTGAGAACGATGACTCGAGTCATGTAGAAAGCAGTAATTGCAGCGCCAAGGAGTGCCGCGCCGCCCACAAGAATGCCTTTAGTTCCACCAGTATTGAACGCTGTTTCAATAATTTTATCTTTTGAGTAGAAGCCTGCGAAAGGAGGAACTCCGATAATTGCAAGATAACCCAGGCCAAACGTCACAGCCGTAATCGGCATAACTTTCCCGATTGCTCCGTATCGGCGCATATTTACTTCATCATTCATGCCATGCATGACTGAACCGGCACCAAGGAACATTCCGGCCTTGAAGAATCCGTGTGTCAGTAAATGCATAATCGCAAAGGCATAACCTATGGGACCAAGTCCAGTTGCAAGAATCATGTAGCCAATTTGTGACATGGTCGAAGCAGCAAGCGCCTTCTTGATGTCATCTTTTGCAGTACCAACAAGTGCACCGAACAGCAGCGTGATTCCACCAACAATGAGAACCATTGTTTGAGCAGTTGGAGAAGCATCAAAAACAAAATGAGAACGAGTGATCAGGTATACACCTGCGGTCACCATTGTTGCTGCGTGAATGAGGGCAGAAACAGGGGTCGGGCCCGCCATCGCATCGCCAAGCCATGACTGCAAAGGGAACTGTGCAGACTTACCAGCTGCTGCTAATAACAACATTGCACCTAAGCCAGTGAGCGCGGCAGTGGATGCATGAGGAACTCCTGCGGCAACACCGGCAAATGAAACAGTTCCGAATTGAGCAAAAGCGATCATGATTGCCAGAGAAAGTCCGATATCGCCAACGCGGTTTGCTACAAATGCTTTTTTGGCAGCAACAGCATATGCAGGCTTCTGATTCCAGAAACCAATCAATAGGTAGGAGGCAAGGCCAACGCCTTCCCATCCAACATAAAGGTTGAGGTAAGAATCTCCGAGTACCAACAAAAGCATTGCTGCAACGAAAAGATTGAGATACGCAAAGAATCGACGGCGATCGTAATCATGGGACATATAAGCAATTGAGTAAATATGAATGAGAGTTCCCACGCCTGAAATCAATAAGACAAAACATATTGAGAGTTGATCTAACAGAAGTGAGGCATGGACGTTGAATGAGCCGACCGAAATCCAGGTAAACAAATCTTGAGTAACCGCTCGTGCATCTCCGCTTCGCTGACACATAGAGAAAAATTCAATTGCCGCAATGGCAAAAGTCGAAGCAGAAACAAGTGTGGCTAGGAGATGTCCCCACTTATCAGCGATACGACCGAGAAGTAAAAGTATGGCCGAACTCACCATCGGTAGGGCGATGAGATAAACAAGATTTGATGATGTTGTCATGGCTATCGTTTCAACAAACTAGCGTCATCAACTGACGCCGATCGACGTGAGCGATACATCGTCACGATAATCGCAAGACCAACTACTACTTCGCATGCAGCAACAACCATTGTGAAGAAGGAAGCCACTTGGCCAACCAAATCACCATTGATGCGGGAAAAAGTTACGAAAGCGAGGTTTGCTGCATTGAGCATAAGTTCCACGCACATAAATACAACAATTGCATTTCGACGTAGAACAACACCCACAGCTCCAATTGTGAAAAGAATTGCAGACAGATATAGGTAATTTGAAATATCCATTTACTTCTCCTCTTCCTGAATATCATTGCGCTCAAACGGAGCGGACGCAATCATGTCTCCGCGAGCTTCAAGGACTTTAGAAACAGATGCTTGCGCCGGAAGTCCATCTGGACCAAGAGCGGGAACATCGACGGCATTGTGGAGAGCGAAAATACCTGAACCTGGTAATCCTGCTGCTGTTGCGAGTGAATCTCCGCGGAAGCGAGCAATAGAAAGATCGCGCTGGGATGTGCGCACCTTTATCTTCTGACTATGCGCCAAAACCATCGCTCCCAATGCTGCTGTAATCAAGAGGGCAGAGACAACCTCAAAGGCCCACACATACTTTGTGAAAAGTTCATTTGCTAGACCTTGTACGTTGCCATTTGCATTAATAGATTCAACGCCGGTCGCCGGATGATTCAATGTAGCCCGGCCAATCAAGGAAATTAACAATCCACCGATTCCAACTGCGGCGGTGATGGATGTAGCGCGCTGGCCTTTGATATTTTCAATGAGCGAATCGGATGAATCCACGCCCACCAGCATCAGAATGAATAGGAAGAGCATCATTACCGCACCCGTGTAGACAACAACTTGAACAATTCCTAAAAATAAAGCTCCTTGTGCAATGTAGAGAATAGCCAGCGTAATCATCACCCAAGCAAGAAGAAGCGCTGAATGAACTGCTTTCTTAACCAGCAACATTCCAAGTGCAGCTAGGACAGCCAGCGGTGCCAAGAACCAAAATTGAACTGCTTCTGGTGTGGCAGTGCTTCCTACGTGAAGTGACTGAGCAAACAAATTATGCATCGGTAGTTTTTACTTCTTGCGACGGGTGAGATCCAGTTACTTCACCTTTGTAATAAGAGGTGTCAGTAGTTCCTGGATACATTGGATGAGGGGGTTGCAACATTCCTGCACGAAGCGGGGCAAGCAAGTCTTCTTTTTCGAAGATTAATTTGCCGCGATTATTTTCAGCTAGCTCATACTCACTTGTCATAGTGAGTGCGCGAGTTGGGCATGCTTCAATGCAAAGTCCACAAAAGATACAACGCAAATAATTGATTTGATACACCTTGCCATAGCGTTCGCCCGGCGAATATTGAGCATCGGCAGTGTTATCACCAGCTTCAACCAAAATTGCATCAGCGGGGCATGCCCATGCGCATAGTTCGCAACCAATGCATTTTTCTAATCCATCTTCATAACGATTGAGCTGATGGCGTCCGTGGAAACGTTCTGCTGTTTGTTGACGCTCTTCTGGGTACTGAATAGTTTCGACTTTCTTAAACATAGTTGCGAAAGTGAGCCAGAAGCCTTTAAGTTGCGTTAGAAAAGGTGCAGGAGATTGCTCCGGAATTTGAGTGCTCTGCTCTACCGCCTTCTCAATACTGAAATCGTCAGTCATGGATCTCCTCCGTGCCATTTTTTACAGATGCGGTTAAAGATGGAATTGGGAAACTTGGGTTTGGGAATGCCTTAAGTGATTCCGCATTTTCCTTTTTGACTCGTTCTTTTGAACGCTCGAGGAGCGATGCGGCGGCAAATATCAAAAGCAATATTCCAAAAGTAAAGGCAATTATGAGGGTTCGCGAAGCGCCTTGTTGCGCCATAACTCGAAGAGTTGAGACAACCATGATCCAAAGCAAACTGACTGGAATCAAAACCTTCCAACCAAATTTCATAAATTGGTCATAGCGAAGTCTTGGAAGTGTTCCGCGCAGCCAAACAAAAAGGAAGAAAAAGAGAATTACCTTTGCAAAGAACCAAACCAAGGTAAACCAACCACCAAGCCACGATTCAGTGAATCCAAGTCCTGGCAGGGCGTGATATCCGCCGAGGAAAAGGGTCGTTGCGAGGGCTGATACTGAAACCATGTTGACGTATTCGGCAAGGAAAAAGAGTGCAAATTTGAGTGATGAATATTCGGTATGGAATCCACCGACAAGTTCACCTTCAGCTTCAGCTAGATCAAATGGCGCACGGTTTGTTTCCCCGACCATCGAAATAACATAAATAATGAATGAAGGGAAAAGAACGACACCAAACCACCATTTATTTTGCGCATCAACGATTGCCGAAGTGGACATTGATCCGGAATAAATGAAAACGGCAACAAGTGATAGGCCCATTGCTACTTCATAAGAAATAACTTGAGCACTCGAGCGAAGTCCGCCAAGGAGTGGGTAAGTAGAGCCTGATGACCAACCTGCTAGCACAATTCCATAAACACCTACAGAGGCGATTGCAAGTACGTAAAGAACGCCGACCGGCAGATCAGTGAGCTGCATTGCCGTGGTGTGTCCAAAGATTTTAACTTTTCCAGTCATTGGAATGACTGCGAAAGCCATAAAACATGTGGTTGCAGAAATAATTGGAGCAATTACAAAAACAATCTTGTCCGCAGCTTTTGGAATCAAATCTTCCTTGAGTGCGAGTTTTACTCCGTCAGCCAGACTTTGAAGTAATCCAAACTTGCCTGCACGGTTAGGCCCGACACGTACTTGCATACGCGCAACAATTCTGCGTTCTGCCCAAATAGAGAGCAGCGTTGCTACAACGCAAATAACGAAAATTAAAACGCCTTTAAGGGCGATAATCCAACCTGGATCCGCTCCTATGAGTTCTGCAGTGCTCATGCCTTCACCACCGTTACAAGACATCCTTCGGCAGCGCCAAAGGTAATAATTGTTTGTGAACCTTGTGAATTTCGTGGCAGCCAAACTTTTTCATCAGCAATATCTGCAACACGTGCAGGCAAAACCACACTTCCACGTTCATTTGAAATCTTCACGAGATCTCCGTTCGTAACGCTTAAACCTTCAGCGCGCTTCGCAGATATCACTACTACAGACTTAGGAGCTGTGGCAGCAAGATTTTCTTCACCAGCCTGCAACGAACCAAGGTCGATGAGTTGGCGCCAAGATGTAAGTAGCGCTTCATTTGTAGATACTGGTGATTGCTTAGCTGAAGGTATTGAAGGTATTGACGGATTAGCAACCTTTGCGCCATCCCATTTACCTAGTGAAAGAAGTTCTTTTGCAGCTGCTGTAACTGAAGGCAAGAGAATTGGCTTACCCATTTCATCTGCAATCATGGAAAGGATGCGCACATCACTTCGTGTAAGAGTTCCATCAATGGCTTGATCAAAAGTTCTTTCGCGTCCTTCCCAATCAAGGAAAGTTCCGGCTTTTTCAGTAACCGCGGCAACGGGTAGCACCACATCTGCAATTGCCGTAACGGGGCTATGTGAAATTTCTAGGGAGACTACAAAAGTGTTAAGAAGTTGCCCAAGAGCATCAGCAGAAATATCCGATGGATCAACTCCGCCGATAACAACTGCTTCAAGCCCGCCAGCACTATTAAGTGATGTGAGTATTTCCGAAGTTGAGCGACCGGCTTGAGTTGGAAGTGATTCCACACCCCACACACTTTGTATATCAATTCGTGCAGCTGCATCAGTGACGGGACGTCCTCCCGGAAGGACATTTCCAAGTGCGCCTGCTTCAAGTGCTCCGCGCTCTCCTGAGCGTCGTGGAATCCAAGCAATCTTTGCTGATTTAGTGGCAGCAATCATGGATAGCAAACCAGGAATTTCTGCGGCTCGCTCACCTACTAGGACAACAGATTTCTCCGTGAGGTTTGCTACATCAGCGAAAGTTGAAACGATATTTGCATTGAGTTTTTGGCTGCCGCGAGAGGCATACGGAGCAACGGACGTAACCTTCATGTCGCGCTTACGTACTTGCTTGTACACGCGCAAGAAAACAATCGGAGACTCATCTTCTGGTTCAAAATTTACGAGGACAACATGATCAGCTTTATCAATATCTAAGTACGTTGTCTTTAAATCTATTGCGGTTGAAGCCAAGAATGCTGCTTCTTCATCTGTGTGAGGGCGAGAACGGAAATCAATATCATTTGTCCCCAAAGTAACGCGAGCAAACTTTGCATATCCATAAGCATCCTCAACAGTGGCACGTCCTCCTACTAGAACTCCAGCTCGCTTCCCGGCTAAACCGGCAGCAACACGAGTAATAGCTTCTGGCCATGACGCTTCGTGAAGTTCGCCGTCTTCACCGCGTACAAGTGGGGAAGTGACGCGCTCTTTACTTGAGAGATATTTAAATGCCCAGCGACCCTTGTCGCAGTTCCATTCTTCATTTACTGAAGCATCATCACCAGCAAGGCGACGCAAAGTTTTACCGCGACGAACGTCAGTGCGTAGAGCGCAACCAGAAGCGCAATGTTCGCAAGCAGAAGGTGTGGAGACAAGGTCAAATGGACGAGCTCGGAATCGATAAGACGCTCCGGTCAACGCGCCAACGGGACAAATTTGGACAGTGTTTCCAGAGAAATAAGAATTGAATGGATCTTTCTCGTAAATACCTACTTGTTGCAAAGCTCCGCGTTCATTTAAGGTAATGAATGGATCTCCTGCAATCTGTTCTGAGAAGCGCGTGCATCGTGCGCAAAGTACGCAACGTTCGCGATCGAGCAAAACTTGGGCCGAAATATTAATTGGCTTTTCAAATGTGCGCTTCACACCAGTAAAGCGACTATCGCTACGTCCTGTGCTCATTGCTTGATTCTGAAGAGGGCACTCCCCGCCTTTATCGCAGACTGGGCAATCAAGGGGATGGTTAATCAGTAACAATTCCATCATTCCCTGTTGGGCTTTTTCTGCGACAGGAGAAGTTAGCTGAGTTTTTACGATCATGTTTGGCTCAACCGGAATTGTGCAAGAAGCTTGAGGCTTAGGAAATGCACGACCATTAATTTCAACATCAACCAAACATTGACGACATGCGCCAGCTGGTGCGAGAAGCGGGTGGTCACAAAAACGTGGAATTTGAATTCCAAGTTTTTCTGCCGCACGAATAATCAGAGTGCCTTTTGGAACCGTTACTTCAAACCCGTCAATTACGACGGTGATCATCTCAACTGCTACATCCGTGCTCATGCACGTGTTCCTGAAAATAGGGTCGATGCAATCGGATCAAATGGGCAACTACCAAGATCTAAGTGACGTTGGTATTCCTCGCGGAAATATTTCATTGAGGAAACTATTGGACTTGCTGCTCCATCTGCAAGTGCACAGAAAGAACGACCAGCAATGTTGTCGACGATATCAAGTAATTTATCAAGGTCCGCAGAGGTTCCACGTCCAGCCTCAAGTTCCTTAAGCGCTTGCACCAACCACCATGTACCTTCACGGCAAGGCGTGCACTTTCCACAAGATTCGTGCTTATAAAACTCAGTCCAGCGCAGCACTGCGCGAACAACGCATGTTGTTTCGTCGAATATCTGAAGAGCTTTTGTTCCAAGCATCGATCCAGCCGCTCCGACACCTTCGTAATCAAGTGGAACATCAAGATGCTCTTGCGTAAACATCGGAGTCGAGGATCCACCAGGAGTCCAGAACTTTAGAGTGTGACCTTCGCGCATTCCTCCAGCCATCTTAAGAATTTCGCGAAGTGTGATTCCTAATGGAGCTTCGAACTGCCCTGGATTCTTCACGTGTCCAGAAAGTGAGTACAAAGTAAAACCCTTACTCTTTTCAGTTCCCATAGATTGGAACCACTCCACACCATTACCAATAATCGCAGGAACGGACGCTATAGATTCAACGTTATTAACGACAGTTGGGCGAGCATAAAGTCCTGCAATAGCAGGGAATGGTGGACGAAGACGGGGTTGCCCACGGAATCCTTCAAGTGAATCCAATAGCGCCGTTTCTTCTCCACAGATATACGCACCGGCACCAGCATGTAGAACTAGTTCTAAATCAAAACCTTTTCCATTTATATTTTTACCTAGCAAGCCGGCAGCGTATGCATCTTCAATTGCTTGTTGTACGCGTCGGAATACGTGCACTACTTCACCACGTAGATAAATAAATGCATAGTTGGCACGAATTGCATATGAGCCAATGATGATTCCTTCGATAAGGGAATGTGGATTAGCCATCAAGAGAGGCATATCTTTACAGGTACCTGGTTCAGACTCATCGGCATTAACTACAAGGTAATGATCTTTGCCATCATTTTGTGGAATAAATCCCCACTTCATTCCAGTTGGGAATCCTGCGCCACCACGTCCACGGAGTCCAGAATCTTTTACTAATTGAATTACTGCATCTGGATCCATATCCAAAGCGATCTTTGAAGCTTTGTATCCGCCGTTGCGGCGATATCCCTCAAGTGTGAATGAATCAGCGTCATTCCAATTCGCTGACAGAACGGGCTTTAGTTTGCTCATGATTATTTGCCCTCTTTCGATAATTTCAAGCCGAGCTTCGAAGGCTCACCAGCAGATACGCCTTCGCCAGCAAGACCATCGGAGATTCCTGCTAGTACAGCCGAATTTTGCTTCCAAGTACGAAGTGTTTTTGGACCGCGCGTTGGGGCGGGTGGATTTCCACTACGAATATCATCAACAAGATCCTTGGCACTTTGTGGTGTCTGGTTATCAAAAAATTCCCAGTTAACCATTACAACAGGAGCAAAATCGCAAGCTGCATTACATTCGATACGCTCGAGTGAGACTTTTCCATCTTTTGTAACTTCATCATTTTCAATCCCGAGATGTTCGGAAACAGATTTATAAATTTCATCTCCACCCATAACTGCGCACAAGGTATTGATGCAAACACCAACGTGAAATTCACCGACTGGCTCACTCTTATATTGTGTATAGAAAGTTGATACCGCAGTTACTTCAGCTGTCTCTAGTTCAAGCATTTTGGCAATTACTTCAATTCCCTGTGAAGTTACATAGCCTTCAATTGCTTGTACAAAGTGGAGCAAAGGCATAATCGCAGAGCGCTTTCGTGGGTAACGAGCAACGATTGAATTCATTGTGGCAATATTTTCATTTGAGTAAGTCATTAGCGATCTACACCTCCCATGACAGGGTCGATAGAAGCGACAGCCGAAATTACGTCAGCGACCATTCCACCCTCACACATGGCTGCCGTTGATTGCAAATTGTTAAATGATGGTTCGCGGAAGTGAACGCGATATGGACGAGTTCCACCGTCAGAAACTGTGTGAACTCCAGTTTCACCTCGAGGTGATTCGACAGCCGCGTATGCCTGACCCGCTGGTACGCGGAAACCTTCAGTCACAATCTTGAAGTGATGAATAAGTGCTTCCATTGATTCGCCCATAATTTCACGGATATGTGGAAGTGAATTACCGATTCCATCAGCTCCTACAGAAAGTTGCGCGGGCCATGCAATCTTTTTATCTGCAACCATAACTGGGGCACCGTTCAACTTATCAAGATTGTCACAGCACTGTTCGATAATGCGAAGTGATTGTTCAAGTTCACCAAGGCGCACAAGGAATCGACCGTAAGCATCACATGTATCTGTAGTGATGACATCAAATTTATAATTTTCATAACCAGAATATGGCTGGGATTTACGAAGATCCCATGGCATTCCAGCTGCTCGAAGAATCGGACCTGTGACACCCAAAGTCAGACAACCGGCAAGATCTAGATAACCAATATCTTTTGTGCGTTTCATCCAAATGGAGTTGCCGACCAACAAAGTTTCGTTGTCTTTGAAACTCTTGCGCATATCTCGACATGCTTGGCGAATATGATCTACTGAATCCTGTGGGACATCTTGGGCCACTCCACCGGGACGAATGTAAGCCATGTTCATGCGAAGTCCAGAAATTTCTTCAAAAAGATCTAGGACTGTTTCGCGATCACGGAAAGCAAAGAAAATAGGTGTTAAAGCGCCTAGCTCAAGACCGCCAGTACCAAAGGCGACCATATGGGAAGAAATTCGGTTGAGTTCCATCATCATGACGCGGATTACTTGTGCGCGTTCTGGAATCTGATCTGTTATTCCAAGGAGTTTTTCTGTTGATAGGCAGTAAGCAGTTTCATTAAAAATAGGTGCTAAATAATCCATACGAGTTACGTATGTAACCCCTTGGGTCCAGGTGCGATATTCAGTGTTCTTTTCAATGCCGGTGTGCAGATATCCAATTGCACATCGAGCTTCCGTAACTGTTTCGCCTTCAAGTTCGAGAATTAAGCGAAGCACACCGTGCGTGGATGGGTGTTGTGGTCCCATGTTGACGACTACACGCTCTTCTTTTGTCGCACCAATCTCTGTAGATAGTTCATCCCAGTCCCCGCCGGTGACAGAATAAACGCGGCCTTCGGTAGTTTCGCGTGAAGAAGCGTACGGATCAAAAGTCATCGATAACTCCTTCGCTCACTCGGTGCAGGAATTGTTGCGCCTTGGAATTCAACAGGAATTCCACCCAATGGGTAATCCTTGCGTTGTGGGTGACCGGCCCAATCATCTGGCATCAGAATACGAGTTAATCCGGCGTGCCCATCAAAAATAATTCCAAACATGTCAAAAGTTTCGCGCTCGTGCCAGTTATTTCCAGCCCACACCTCAACAAGAGAAGGGATGTGCGAATCAGCATCAGGAACTGAAACCTCTAAGCGAATACGTCGATTATGTGTGAGAGAAAGCAATGGGTAAACAGCGTGCAATTCCCTACCAGTTTGATCTGGGTAGTGCACTCCACTTACCCCAAGGCACATTTCAAATGAAAGCTTTGGATTATCGCGAAGAATTTTTGCAACTTCAACAAGTTTTTCGCGCTTCACGTGCAATGTAAGTTCGCCATTTTGAATAACAACACTTTCAATTGCTTCATTAAATTCTGGGTAGGCACGCTCTAAATCATCGGCAACATCATCGAAATAGCTTCCGTAGGGGCGTTCGGCCGAACCAGTCGAAGCTCCTGTGCGTACTAATCCACCAAAGCCAGATGTATCTCCGGTTCCTTGAACGCCAAACATTCCGTCGTCTTGACTCATGCGAGCAAGCCGTTATGTGCGTGAGTTGGTTTTGTAGCGAGAGCTGCTGCTTCGACTTCGCGAATAATTGCAGCGCGATTTACGCCAAGTTTAGAATCTGAAATCTGTTCGTGCAGTTTGATAATTGCATTCATTAACATTTCTGGACGTGGAGGGCATCCCGGAAGGTAAATATCAACTGGCACAATGTGATCAACGCCTTGAACAATTGCATAGTTGTTAAACATTCCGCCTGTTGAGGCGCATGCACCCATCGAAAGAACCCATTTAGGTCCAGCCATCTGATCATAAATTTGACGCAGTACTGGTGCCATCTTGTTAGAAAGGCGACCCGCAACAATCATCAAATCGGCTTGGCGAGGAGAGCCACGGAAAACTTCCATTCCGAAGCGTGAAAGATCGTATTTAGCTGTGGTGGTTGCCATCATTTCAATAGCGCAACATGCAAGGCCAAAGCTCGCGGGCCATAGAGATGTCTTGCGAATATAACCTGCGAGCTTTTCTACGGTCGTAAGTAGGAAACCGCTAGGTAATTTTTCTTCGAGGCCCATTTAGTCCCATTCCAATCCACCGCGACGCCAGACATATGCATAAGCAACAAAAACTGTGAGAATAAAAATAACCATTTCAACGAGGCCAAATAATCCAAGCTTGTCGAATGTAACCGCCCATGGATAAAGGAAAACGATTTCAATATCGAAAACAATAAAGAGCATCGCAGTTAAGAAGTACTTCACAGGGAAGCGACCGCCACCTGGAGCTTGAGGAGAAGGCTCGATTCCACACTCATACGCATCTGATTTTGCACGGTTGTATCTCTTTGGACCAGTAACTGAAGTGATGACGACTGAGAATGCGGCGAAGCCAAAACCTATGGCACCTATGGCAAGAATCGGGACGTATGGATTCATGATGTGTGCAGTCTACGGGGCAAGGGGCCTATAAGGAATTTGGCGTAGGTCACATCGGTGAGGGTAGATGCGTGATTTTCGGCTTATGGCCCACGTGAATAGCCACAATTCCAAAGGTCAGATCCTGCCAACCCACGCGTTCCCATCCAGCCGATTCCATAACCGCTGCCAGGCCTTTTTGATTGGGCCAGGCCTGGATAGATTCGGCAAGATAAACATAAGCATCGGGATTCGATGAAGTTTTGCGGGCAATGACAGGCAGGGCCTTCATTAAATAATTCATATAAATTGTCCGAAAAATTTGATTTGTGGGATGGCTAAATTCCACAACGACCATTCGACCGCCAGGCTTCACAACACGGAAAGCGTCAGCGAGCGCATCTTTTGCATTGCTCGTGTTACGAAGTCCAAATGAAATTGTTGCAACATCAAATTCATCTTTACCAAATGGCAACTTTAAAGCGTCGCCTTGAACAAATGTAAGGTCAGGATTTCTCTTCCGTCCCGCATCAAGCATGCCTTTTGAAAAATCTAGTGCAACGACATCTGCTCCGCCGTCGGCAAGCGCACGGCTGGAAGATCCAGTACCTGCTGCAATATCTAAAATTCGCATCCCTCTTGAAGGGGCAATAATATTTGTCGCAACTTTGCGCCACGCTTTTGTGCGATTAAGGCTTAAGAGGTCGTTTAAAAAGTCATAGCGTTTTGCGACGCCATCGAACATGGCGGCGACTTCTTGAGGATCTTTATTCAGATCAGCTTTCTTACCCACGGGTACATTCTTATCGGAGTACCCTTTCTTTACAAATCTGGAGAAATCTGGAGAAATTTGGAGAACAGGAAAGGTCAATTTGCAGATGAGCACTACGCAACCAACAACCTTAAGATACGCCCTCATCTCACGCTCAACAGTGGCAGTTAATTCTCT
>Ga0136642_1000910_pt1 | contig 13892 bp, 10 predicted proteins | sample LowCatLa1302831Y_FD_115313 | JGI IMG/M metagenome (GOLD analysis project Ga0136642, IMG submission 115313) | Freshwater microbial communities from Lower Cathedral Lake, Yosemite National Park, California, USA - 13028-31Y | ecosystem: Environmental > Aquatic > Freshwater > Lake ... | reverse complement strand
GTCATTGCACTCTGTAGAAAATTAGCTAACACTCTTCTTGCATTTTTATCATCATTTTCTTTTGCGGCGACTAGTATTTGACGTAGCTCTGACGAGTAATATGCTCCGGAGAAAACAGGGATCGTTGATTTATAAACTTTAAAAGGTTTGGAATTAATTCTCGAGTTACAAGGCTCACAAATATAGCTTTTAATCTGACCACAATAAATACATCTTTGCGAGTAAATCAGTGACGGTAATGAAGAAAATAATTTAAGCATCCACTAATTATCAAATAAAGCTAGAAGCTAAAGATCACCGATTTCTCGCTCTGTCAATTGTTCGCCTCTGGGGACGACGGAAATTGGGTGGGAATCAACAACTCCCCCAGCAAACTTTGGAAGTGTTAATACAAAGTGCGCACCTCGCCTTGGTTGCCCCCAAGCTTCAAGGGTTCCTTGATGTAATTTCGCATCTTCCATCGCGATAGATAGTCCAAGACCGGTACCGCCTCTCGTGCGTGCTCGCGCAGGATCCGCACGCCAGAAGCGATCAAAGAGTGAAGCACGATCCTTACTAGAAAAGCCAATTCCGTAATCACGAACTCCAATCGCAACAACCGTTTCATTCTCGCGAATTGTTACCTCGATTGGCGCATCTTCGCGGTGATCGATCGCATTTGTAATGAGGTTGCGTAAAATTCGCTGGATTCGCCGCTTATCAACGTCAACTAGTAACCGCTCCGATTCGGTAGCGAGCGTAATTAACCGCTCTTGACTTGGATGCACGTAATCAATCGACTCCCGAACCAAGTTCACCAAGTCGATCTCTTCAACCTCCATCACAGCGGCCTGGGCATCGAAACGGCTCACTTCAAGAAGGTCAACAAGCAATGATTCGAAGCGATCGATCTGGGAGATAAGTAACTCTGCGCTTCTTGCTGTTGCTGGATCAAAACCATCTTTGGAGCCATAAATTACTTGTGATGCCATTCGGATTGTGGTGAGCGGAGTTCTCAGTTCGTGAGAAACATCAGAAACAAATCGCTGCTGGAGCATAGATAAATTTTGTAGGCGAGAAATTTGTTGCTTTAGCGCAACCGCCATTTCATTGAAGGCGTAACCAAGACGTGCGACTTCATCAATGCCGGCAACATCCATTCTCTGATCAAGATCACCTGCAGTTAGTTCTTCTGCAATGCGTGCCGCCTCGCGGACCGGACCAATAAGTCTGCGCAGAACCACCCAAGTAACAAAACCAATCAAAATAATTAAAATTCCGCCAGCGAACAAGAGCGAACGGGCAATAATTTTTACAGTTGAGGTTTGTTGCGAAAGGCTATAGACAACGTAAAACTCGTACTTTCCAAAATTACTTACTGAGATCACGTGGCCAACTGCAATCGCTTCCTCGGTGCGCCCGCTGACGTAAAGGATTCTTGTCCGCTCCCATTTTGTGCTTGGCGATTTTCTAGTTTCAAGACGTAAGTTCTTTGGAATACTAGTGTCCATCATCAGATTTGATGTGCCGCTGGCAATCAAGGTTGATCTCACATTTGGATAGGCAAAAAGGGCCACTTCACGAGCAGGGCTATTTTCAGTCGCTGCAGGAACTGCCAATATTTCATTGGCAACCATCTTTACCGTTGCGCGATCTTGATATTTTGCAAATTGAAGCTGAAGTTCGATAGAGCGCGCGGTGGATTGAGCATCGGCAATTGCAATGTGCAGCTTTTCATCAAAAATTCCAGTTGAAATTCGGTTATAAAGTAGAGTTCCAACAAAAGAGATAATTAGAATTGAAATTAACACGATGGTGCCAGTAACTCGGATAACTAGGGATCTGCGCCAGCCCGAGAAGATTGAGCTCACTGGGAACTACCTACAACACCAGCCTTATATCCAACACCTCGCACAGTCAGAATAATTTCAGGATTTTCGACATCACGTTCCACTTTAGATCTTAAACGTTGAATATGAACGTTAACCAATCTTGTATCAGTGGCCGGGCGATATCCCCAAACCTCACTGAGCAGGGCTTCGCGAGTGAATACTCGACCGGGCTCTTTTGCCAGGGCCACCAGTAAATCAAATTCGAGGCGAGTTAATGGGATATTTTGGCCATCTCGAATAATTGAATGTGCGATCTGATCGATCTTGATATTTCCAATACTTAGACCACCGCTAGTTTGCGCACCTGTTCGGCGAAGGCGAACCCTAAGTCGTGCTAAAAGTTCCGATGAATTAAATGGCTTAACCATGTAATCATCTGCACCGGCTTCCAAACCAGCGACCACATCTTGGGTATCGCCCTTGGCTGTTAGCATCACAATTGGAACCATAGAAACAGTGCGAATTAATCTGCAAACTTCAACGCCATCTAGGCCTGGCAACATGACATCTAGCAACACTAAATCGGGATTTTGCATAGCAAATGCGGACATAACTTCATCCCCGCGGTTTACTAGATCTACTTGGTAGCCGTCGCCAGTTAAAACAATGCCGAGCATCTCGGCAAGATCTTGGTCGTCATCGACAACCATGATCAGGGTCATTAGCTACCGTGCTCCCAAGAGTTCAAGTACAGCTCTTGTGCTGGAGTTAGCTTGTCGATGGTTGACCCCATGCTCTCTAACTTTAGGCGCGCAACTTCTTTATCAATTTCGGTTGGCACGTTATGAAGCCCAGCGCCAAGACCAGCAGCAGCCTTCAATAAGTATTCCGCAGTTAGCGCTTGATCAGAAAAAGACATATCCATTACCGAAGCTGGGTGACCTTCGGCAGCTCCAAGATTTACCAAACGTCCTTCAGCAAGTAACAAAATCCGGCGACCATCTGCCATTACATATTCATCAGTCTGGTGGCGCATCTTGGCGTTCTTCTTGGCCGCTTTTTGCTCGAGCCAAGCAACGTCGATTTCAATATCAAAGTGGCCGGCGTTAGAGAGAATTGCGCCGTCCTTCATTACCTTGAAATGTTCTTCACGAAGCACATCGCGGTTTCCGGTAACAGTTACAAAGAAGTCACCATACTTTGCTGCTTCGGTCATCGGCATAACGCGGTAGCCCTGCATCAAAGCATCAAGAGCCTTAGTTGGGTCGATTTCGGTAATGATTACATCGGCGCCCATTCCCTTTGCGCGCTCTGCAACACCTTTACCGCAATAGCCAAATCCAGCAACAACCATAACTTTTCCAGCAACTAGTGAATTTGTTGAACGGAAAATCGCATCCATAGTTGACTGACCGGTACCAAAGCGATTGTCAAACATGTGCTTGGTATCAGTGTCGTTAACGGCGATCATTGGGAATTTTAGGGCACCATCTTTTGTCATCTGGCTCAAACGAATTACGCCGGTGGTTGTCTCTTCACAACCTCCGACAATTCCTTCGATTAATTCAGTACGAGTTGTGTGGAGCGTGTTCACCAAGTCACAACCGTCATCAAATACCAAGTGTGGCTTGATGTCGAGCGAAGCGTTGATGTGTGAGTAATAACCATCGCGGTCAACTGAATTGCGAGCAAAAACACTAATTCCATATTCATGGACGAGAGCAGCAGCCGTGTCATCTTGGGTTGAAAGCGGATTTGAGGCGCAGAGCGCTAACTCAGCGCCACCTGCTTTTAGGGCGCGCATTAAGTTCGCGGTCTCAGTTGTCACGTGCATGCATGCGGAAATTCGAATTCCGGCAAAAGGCTTCTCTTTTTCAAAGCGAGCACGAATTTGTGCTAGAACGGGCATATTGCGTTCTGCCCACTCAATCTTTTTCTTTCCTTCAGCGGCGAGAGTTGGATTAGCAATATCGTGTTTAATGGCGGTCTCTACAGTCACAAACGGCTCCTATTTTTGAATTTATTACTCGGTGATCAAATGACAGTTGATTGAACTATTGAGCCTAGGTTATCGCTTCGCGCGGATGATTGCGAGCACAGCGTCCCTTACTGTAGCCATTATCTCCTCGGTGTCGCCTTCAACATTTAATCTGAGCAAGGGCTCGGTATTTGAGGCCCGGACGTTAAACCAATACTTGAGGCCCGTAACGGTTATGCCATCAAGTTCATCAATGGTGTGATCGCTCCCATACTTTTCAATAAGGGCACTCTGGGCTGCCGGAATATCTTTAACTTCGGAATTGATCTCACCACTTGAAAAATATCGATTGTAAGGTTTTAAGAGCGTTGACAGACTCTTTTTCGATGCAGCAAGTTCGGTTAGCGCAAAAAGCGCTGCCAACATTCCAGAGTCAGCTCGCCAGAAATCTGCGAAGTAGAAATGTCCAGAATGCTCTCCGCCAAATATTGCATCAGAATCTGCCATCATCTTCTTAATATATGAATGGCCTACTCTTGATCGAAGTGGCGTTCCCCCATTTTCGACTATGACTTCCGGAACGGCTTTTGATGAGATCAAGTTATAAATAATTGTTGAACCAGGCTTGCGCGCCAGTTCGCGAACGGCAATAAGTGAGGTTAACGCTGAAGGGTTAACTAAATTTCCCGCTTCATCAATCAGGAAACAACGATCGGCATCACCGTCAAATGCCAAGCCGATATCGGCACCTACTTTCTTAACTTTCTTCTGTAGATCTACCAGGTTCTTCGGATCGATTGGATTAGCTTCATGATTTGGAAAGTTTCCATCTAGTTCAAAGTACATTGGGGTTACTTCAACATCTAAACGTGCCATCACTGCTGGAGCGGTATAACCTGCCATTCCATTTCCGGCATCAATAACTACCTTCAACTTGCGAGATTTATTGGCGGTATCGCTGCTCTCTGGAAATAACGAGAGTAAGAATTGCACATATTCATCTAATAGATTTTCTTCAACTTGGTGACCAACTGGTCGATTTGCAATTGGAATTCCAGTTACCAATAGATCCTTAATTCTAAGCAAGCCCGACTCTTGGCCAATTGGGCGAGCGCCACTCTTGCAGAGCTTTACACCGTTATACGCCGCCGGATTATGGCTTGCAGTAAACATTGCACCAGGCATATTTAACTTGCCAGAAGCAAAGTAGAGCATGTCTGTCGATGCCAAGCCGATTCGAACTACATCCATACCTTGTGAGGTTGCCCCATCGCTAAATGCGGTTGCAAGCAGCGCAGATGACGGTCGCATATCTTCACCAATAACAATTGATGAGGGTTCACGTTCTTCTTGTAAGAATTTTGCAAAAGCGCCACCGAGTGCGAATGTAAAATCTGGGGTGATCTGACTATCTACCAAGCCACGAACGTCATAGGCCTTGATGATTGAATTTACAAACTCAGGCTTAAACATTTAAATGAGTCTAGTAACTCTAATTAGGAATTGCGCGAAGGTGTCCCCGACGACCAATTTCTTGCGGGATACCGAGGGGATTGCCCTGTGAATCTGTGCTGGTTTGTGATTGGGATATTTCCTTTGAACCAGCCTCGCGAACCGCATCTGCGATTGCCATTAGATCATCGCTACTCGGCCCCGCAACTTCGGTTGGCGTTGCTTCTTTTAAAACAGTCCAGCCAACTGGTGCACTCATGCGCTGGCTATGTTGATCACATAGATCATATGCATGCGGCTCGGCAAATGTTGCTAGTGGTCCAAGCACTGCAGTTGAATCCGCATAAATATAAGTCAAAGTTTTAGTTGCAAGATAGCGACAACCCGCACGCGAGCAGAAGCGACCAGATCGTGCTGCACCGGCCGTGCCAGATTGCTGGGATGTCATAAGTTAGAGATTAGTCCCTGCGTTGTTAAAAACTTGGGATTTAGCGTCGAGCAATTACACCAGCGTCGGGCACTGGAATGCTCGCACTTTCTAGGACGGCGCCTGGTGCAAGAAGTAGATGACTCAAGCCCCCCGATCCTTGGAAAATAACTGATCCGTATGTGCTGTTATCAGAATTTGCCAAATTATTGAAGGTTGCTCGGATCAATCCAGTTTTCGGTTGCCAGGTTGCCGAATCAGTACCCGCAATAGTTTGACTACCGCTCTTTCCGGTGAGCGCAATCCAAGAAACTTGCACTGAAATATTGGCTCCGGTGAATTGTACTGTTGGGGTTAAGCCGCCAAAATTCATTGATACAGCGCTTAAGGGATTTGCTGAGCTTGACCAAGCAAAATCTGGTGTGCCAGAGAAGGCTGCCGTGCTCTGGACCGCCGCGACAATCGGTTGATCAGAATCAAGTACAAGTGAGTAAATTCCTGAAGCAATCACTGGTGAAAAGTTAATGTCCTTAACTTGACCGCGTGTGAGTGAAAAACCATCTAAGCCAATGGGTGCAAAAGAGCCATCACTTGAAATCACAGATGCCTTTACCGTCGCGTCTATATTTCCTGGCGCCAAAATTCGAAGCATCGCAACTGCGGGCTTACCCTTTGCTACAACAATTTTTGAAATCGCCGGTATAACTACGTGGTTTGCTGGCTTAGCTCCAGGACTCACAAAATCTGCGCCGAGGGAACGCAAACCTTTACGACGTTCATCAAATAAAAATGTACTGACTCGGCCAGATCGAGTAATCGCATGAATTGCGACGCTCTCTTCCCCAGGCGCGAGTGCATCTAGAAAAATTCGCTTTTCAGAATTTGGCGCAATTGTGACCGATGAAAGCGGAGCTGGTCCCTTTGAAGTAAAAACATAAAGATCTACTACCGAAACACTCAAGCCACTGTTAACTATATCTAGCCCACCTTTACTTGTTAGCGAGCCTGAGCCGCCGACAAACCAAGTGTCACCATTGCTAATTGTGCACACAGTTGTTGCCAACCAAGGGCTTGTACCTCGAAGCACAGAAATTGCACTCAAGGCATCGCCATCAACTAGCAGAGGCTTGGTCACTAAGTTATTTGCTGAACCCGCCTTGCTTAAAACGTTGGATTTACTTGGTATCGAACGCACTTTCACTTTAGCGTTTGCCAAAACCGCAGTAGCAGAACCAGTACTCAAATTACCTGGACATACCGTCGCTGGGAAATTTTGTACTACCTTGATCGCAGTTCCGATTTTTGGTATGAAATTCGTTATAAGAATTGCAGCTGAAAGTACGGCAAGTGCCAGCAAAGTAAACCGATTTAATTTTGGCTTCATGCCAGCTCCTCGATATCAATTTCGCGACGCCGTCGGCCAGCAGGCAGTGCCAAAACTATTACCGTTAATAGCGAAATAAATTCGATTGAGACTAGAGCGCGGCGCTTGGTTCCATCGTGCAAAAGAGTGATTGTTCCGGCATCTGAAACCGCAAAAGTTGGTAGCCCAATATTTGATTGCTCAAGTTTTAGGGGCGTGCCATCGAATAACATATGCCAACCAGAGTCATATTTTTCAGCCAAAGTAATAACTCCCGGCGAAGAAACTTTGCTCATCGCCCCAATGTCATTGGAATCCAACTGGGTAATAGCGATGGCAGCATCGAAGATAGAAAGTCGGGATCGACTTGCGACAACTTTCCAAATAACTCCATCGGCCGTCGCTGAGCTTCTAGTAAATCCACCAATTCCATCAATTGTTCGCACTACGCCTGGATCAACTGGCGTCTTCATAAAAATATATTGGATGCCATAAGCGCCAATAACTTTGCTTGATGAGATGCCAACTCCGCTAATTAGTTCGGCAACCGCAAGTTCAATTTCTGGCGGTGTTGCGACCGTGACATCAGGATCGCCAATCTCAAGATCACCACCCCGTGTGATGAAGTATTTAAGAACATTTCCCTCCATCCCGAGTACTAAGGTCTTTGGTTTAGCAGGTGACTGGCTTAAGGAGGTTACAAATGCCGGAATTACCGCCCGCTTATTACTCGTTACCAGAGAATTTGCACCATTTGTAATTGCCCAAGCGGTAGTTCCGACCATTGAGAAAATGACAACGCCTGCGGTCACTGCCGTACCTAAATGTCTAAATCCAAGTGCCGAACCCCGCAAATTAGGAATCAGTGTGGAGGAGATCTTAAGCGCTGGCTGCAAAATTAATATTTCGATAAATAATAAGAGCGTTCCGGTCCACACTGTGCCGATGCTTCCGTGGCCCGAGATATGTAATTGCGAAACCGATACCGCAATTGCTAAAAGACCAAGTGATAGAACTGTTTCACCGATATAGCGATTGTTTGCAAGCACAATTGCGAGAAAGATTATGAAGGGGGCAACTAGCCAAGTTGGCACACCGGAAGTACCGCCAGGGTTCAATAGCAACACTTGTGAAAGTGAACCTCCTGAAACCGGAAGCCCAGGATCTAAGAGGATTTGAGTGGGGTGAACAAGTAGCGAGGCCGACCATGGCGCATTGAGTAAGGGCGGAATAATAAAGAAGGCAGCGAAGCGTTTTACCCGCGCCAGTTCCGCAGTCATCAGAAAGTTGATTGGTGATAACTCTTTAATCTCAGCACTTCGATTTACTAGTTCGGAAACTACGAAATAAAGCGTGAGGCCGCTCCAGATAACCAAGAAGAGCGCGCTAAAAGCCGAGATAAAGCTAGCAAAGAGCGCAAGGTAATAAATTCTGCGCCAAGAACTCGTCTTTAACGCCGCTTGTAAAGGCGCCAAACTAATAAATGTTGGTGCAACAAGGGCAATTACCAGAGTGCCGATCCGACCCTGGGAGATGCTATTCCAAACCACCGGCGACATGGCATAGATCAAACCGCCAAGTACTGCGAATCTGATTGTTAATCCGGTGCGTTTAATTGAGCGATACATAACGAAGAAGGCAAGTGGCGGTGTCACCCAAAACAATGCTGTTATGAAAAACTTTAACTTTCCAAAAGTTACAAGTGAAGCTAAACCAAGAATTCCCACCCAAGGCGGTGTCGATGCAGCCGAACCCAGACCCACTTGGTGCCAGGACTCACCAAATTTTCTAAAGAGGTCACTGGCGCCATCTGGTGAAACTGGCAGGGCGCCACCGCTAAGTGCACCATAACGATTTCGTGCCGCAAGCACTGTGATTAAAGTTATGGCAGCTAAACCAAAAAGTAGTGGTCGGTTACGAATAGTTTCAAAGCGATTAGTTTTTTTCGGTTGCTGGGCATCTAAATCATCAAAGGTTTCATCGATCACGCCAATATCTGCATATGACAGGGGTTCGTTTGAAGAATCTTCTAATTTATTGAGGTGCAAGAAATTTGAGATTGCGGTGGAGGTTTTTTCAATTGCAAGGCGGATCTGACTTCCCCGAGGTGGAATAAATTGTCGAACAACTTGCACCGAGAGCAATCGTTTTGCCCTGCGCGATCGCCTTGCCTTAATTAAATCCGCTGGTTTTACAACGATTAAGGCAACTGCTGCGAGTTCATCTCCAGCATAGCCAGGAAGTTTTGCAACTAGATAGCCGATCGCTCTGATCATTGCGGCGCCCAGTAGTTGAATAGCAACCCATGGAAGTAGCCACCATGAAACATTGGCTAGTAGCACGAAGGCCGCATTTCTACGATCTAGTAAGCGCGGTCGACCGAGAAAGGCTTCTTCGGCATCAACGCTTCGGCGTTCTGATGCAGATGCTTCAGCATGAAAGACCACCGCTTGTGGCGCAGTGGCTACTCCGTAACCAGCAACTCGGGTCCGCCAACCCAGATCTACATCGTCGCGAAAGAGCGCCAAGTTTGGATCTAAGCCACCGAGGTCTTCAAATATTTTTCGACGCGCCAACATCGCGGCCGTGCTGACGGCCAAAACATCTTTCGATTCATCATGCTGGCCTTGATCTTTTTCCCGAGGTTCTAACCCGGTCCATCTCGCACCGTTAACGGCAATGCTAACTCCAACTTCAAGTAAATGGTTTCGGTCATACCAGCCACGCAATTTTGGCCCAACGTAAGCTCGTTGTGGATTATCTTCTAACCCTTCAATTAAAAATTTTAGTGCGGTTCGACTAGGCGCACAATCATCATGGAGTATCCAAATTAACTCTTCTTGTGCATCGCCCGTAATAGCTTTCGTTCGGCCCAGCGCGAGATCGATTGCATCGCCGAATCCGGCCCCGCGATCACTCTTGATTACTGTTATTCCAGCACCGTCGATAAGTTTTACGGAATTATCAATTGATCCATTATCAACTGCAACGAGTCGATCAACTGGCCTAGTTTGTGAAAATATCGCAGCAATGGTTTCGGGCAACCAAGTTGCGCCATCATGTGAAACCAAGATTGCTGTAACAAAGAAGTTTTCAGCCACAGGCTAATCCTCTACTAGATTTACTAGTTTGAACTGACTAGTTAAAGAAGAATATTTATTTGATTTAGGCAGAGCGGCGCTTTAGGCGACGTCGTTCACGCTCAGAGAGGCCACCCCAGATGCCAAAACGCTCATCATTTGCCAGCGCATATTCCAAACATTCGCCACGCACATCGCACGATAGGCAGACCCGCTTTGCTTCGCGAGTAGAGCCACCCTTCTCAGGAAAGAAAGCTTCTGGATCGGTCTGGGCGCAGAGGGCTCGTTCTTGCCAAGATAGTTCGACACCATCGTTGCTGGCCAAAGCTGACAAGCTGCTTTCGATTGAAACTGGGCGCGGTTCGCTCATAAGTAATACTCCCCAAAAACCGTAGGCCACCTCTTACAAGTGGTTCTTATGGGGTAATTACACGCTTGTAATCCCTCTTAGTCAAGTCCAGAGCGGCAGAAAAAAGCAAAAATGGGGCAAAAGAAAGAAAAAAGCCAGAAATAACCTCTTTAAAAGTGGTTCAAAGCAGGTTTTTGTACGTACGTGATTCTTATCGCACTCAAATTACCAAAATGCATTTCCTAAAATCCAAAGAAATTGCCATCAGCGATGATCGCTTCTGGCACTTGGAACTCGGCGGCTACAAAGCAGTTTGTTAGTTTGGCTCGGGCACCGATTTGGGCGCCATCACCGATTACCGAGCCCAGAACTTCGGCCCCATCACCAATCGCCGCCCGGCGCCCAATGACACTCATCCCGGCGACCCGGGCCGTGGCGCTGATCTTTGCGCCATCAAGAGCCAAATAATCCCCAGAACATTTCGGTGTTGCCGGGGAATTTGCTATCCCAGATATTAAATCTTGCGAAGCCTTTAAGAGCGCTTGTGGTGTTCCAATATCTAGCCAGTAAGAGCGATCTATAAAACCAAATACTCGTGCGTGGCGAGCAAGCAACTTAGGAAAAGTTTCACGCTCCACACTGACAACTTGGCCATGTGGAATCTCTTCAATTATCGCTCGGTTAAAAATGTAGCAACCAGCGTTAATAATATTTGTCTTAGGGTGCTCCATTTTTTCATGAAAAGCACTAACTCGACCGTTACCGTTCAATTCGACGGCGCCAAAAGCCCTTGCATCAGCGACTTCAGTGAGATAGAGCGTCACATCAGCTGAATTTGTCTTATGGGCTTCAAATTGTCCGTCAAGGTCATGTCCACTTAAGACATCGCCATTAAATATTGCGACTGGTCCACTGCCAGTTAATTTATCAGCCGCGTTTCGAATCGCTCCAGCAGTCCCAAGCGCCTGCGTTTCAACTGCATAGCGCATCTTTATTCCAAACTTAGAACCATCCCCAAAATAGGGTTCAAAGAGTTCGGATTTAAATGAGGTTGCAAGGACTATTTCGGTGATTCCTGCTTCGCGTGCTTTCACAATCTGATGTTCGGTAAATGGAACTCCTGCTACTTGTAGCATCGGCTTTGGGATCTTATGAGTGAGTGGTTGCAGGCGAGTGCCCATGCCACCCACTAATAAAATTGCACTGCGATTCATTTATTGCGCAAGATCCTTGAAGACCAGGCCAATTTGATCGGCAACTTCTGTAACGGTTCCCATAATTGAGAGGGTTTCATCTAGCGGCAGGATTGGAGATTCCTTGAGACCAGCGCGGTAACAACGCACAAATTCAATCGCTTCTTCTCGTAGCCCATGGCCAACATATTTCTTATCTGAGCCACCAATTATTTGATCTTTGTGATCAATAACTTTAAAAGTAGTTGGCTGGTAGAAGGTCCGTGCAATTTCGATTCTGGCATCGCTGCCGACGATAACCGCGCGATTTGGCGTTGCTGCCGAATTAGTCATGTTAAGTAAGGCATGAGCTCCAGTTGGGTACTCCAGAATTACGGAGGTCTGGCCATCGACCCCGGTAAAACCTTTGGTACTTCTTGCAGTAACTCGTGACGGTGTGCCCAAGACCATTGAAGCAAATGAAATTGGATAAATTCCTAAATCAAGAAGTGAGCCGCCGCCAAGTTCTGGTTTAAAGAGTCGAAACTCTGGATCTTTCACAAACCACTGGCCATGGTCCGCACGAACTTGAATAATTTCACCGAGAACGCCAGATTTAATGACTTCACGAACCTGAATCATGTGCGGAAGGAATCTGGCCCACATTGCTTCCATAAGCAACAAATTCTTTGCCCGAGCAGTTTCGATCATGGTTTTTGTCTCTTGGAAGTTCATTGCGAAAGGTTTCTCGCAGAGAACTGGTTTTCCAGCATTTAACGCCATTACGGTATCGCGCATATGCATCGGATGATGCGTTGCAACGTAAATGCCATCGACTTCTGGATCGGCAACTAACTTGGCATACGAGTCGTGACGATTTGGCATAGCAAAGAGATCAGCAAAGTTATCGGCCTTCTCTTGCGATCTCGAGCCAACTGCATGTGGCCGTTGATCGGGCAGGCGCATTAAATCTCTTGCAAACTGCTCTGCGATGCCACCAGCTCCTAAGATTCCCCAACGAAAAATTTGCTCAGCCATAATTCCTCCAGTTAGTTTCGGTGAACGCGTACTAGGAGTTCAATCCCATTTGCGATTCTGACCAATTTGCATCTCTGATGGGTCAACTCTAACGAGAATCGCGAAATTTCCAAGATGTATTGGAACAATTTCCTAGCTCTTGCACCCAACAAAAAGGAGAGGAGATCGGGCCCAATTCCAGTTGGTGGGATAGGGCCAGACTCAACTTAATTTAAAGTTTGTTCTTGCCCTCTAATTCATTGATCAACTTAAATTGGCCATCACCGAGTTGGCCTTGGCTGGCATATAACTCAAGTTTTTCTCGAGTATCTGCAATATCAAGATTGCGCATAGTTAATTGGCCGATACGATCTTCAGGTCCAAAAGCGGCATCCTGTGTGCGTTCCATCGATAACTTATCGGGGTGGTAGCTAAATGCTGGGCCTGTTGTATTAATAATTGAAAAATCATCACCACGGCGCAACCGAATCGTTACTTCACCGGTTACAGCAGATGCCACCCAACGTTGCAGTGACTCCCGCAGCATCAAAGATTGTGGATCAAGCCAACGGCCCTCGTATAACAAGCGGCCAAGGCGACGACCTTCGGCATGATAATTTGCGATCGTATCTTCGTTATGAATTGCGCTGATTAAGCGCTCGTATGCAATAAACAAGAGCGCCAGTCCTGGTGCTTCATAAATTCCCCGGCTCTTTGCTTCGATAATTCTATTTTCTATTTGATCTGACATGCCAATTCCATGGCGACCACCAATCGCATTTGCCTCGCTCATGAGTGCAACGGCATCTAGGGTCTTACCGTTAATTGAAACTGGGCGACCCCGAACAAATTCAATTTTTATATCTTCAGTTTTGATCTCAACCTTTGGATCCCAGAATGCAACACCCATGATCGGTTCGACTAGCTCGACAGAAGTATCGAGATGTTCTAAACGTTTTGCTTCGTGGGTTGCACCTAAAATATTTGCATCAGTCGAGTAAGCCTTTTCAGCTGAATCGCGATACGGAAAATTGTGGGCGACGAGCCATTCGGACATTTCTTTGCGCCCGCCGAGTTCAGTAACGAAATCCTTGTCCAGCCAAGGCTTATAGATTCGCAAATTTGGATTAGCGAGCAAGCCATAACGGTAGAAACGTTCGATGTCATTGCCTTTGTAGGTTGAGCCATCGCCCCAAATTGAAACGTCATCCTCAAGCATTGCGCGCACCAGCATCGTGCCGGT
>Ga0136642_1000909_pt1 | contig 13903 bp, 5 predicted proteins | sample LowCatLa1302831Y_FD_115313 | JGI IMG/M metagenome (GOLD analysis project Ga0136642, IMG submission 115313) | Freshwater microbial communities from Lower Cathedral Lake, Yosemite National Park, California, USA - 13028-31Y | ecosystem: Environmental > Aquatic > Freshwater > Lake ... | reverse complement strand
GTTATCTGATAAAAATTAAAACAGCCATCAACAGCCAATGGTTGTTGTTAGAAAAATATGCGGATAGCGCCAGTGTTGATTGGACACAAAGTTATCAAGTAGTTGGTATAGAAAAAGGCACAATACAATTTAAGAGTTCATTGTATGAGTTTGTAAACACCAATATTGGTTACGACAGCACAACATTCGACGGACAAGTGTTTGATGTGGTGGCAAACAAAGAACTTAGAATAATCCTGAATTCAATTAAACATGATTTATTGGTGGGTACAACTGCACTCAAGAAAAATTACTTAGAGTTATTTTTTGACAGTGTGAGATATGCACACAACGAACAAGTATATCTTGATTGGATTTTTAAAACCAGTTTAATTAAAGCAGAAAACTATGTTGGCAAATTGGATCAGCCAATAAATTATCCCGTAGATAACATTGGTAACTTTGAAGATTATATTGCAGAAGTTAAACCTTACAGAACTAAAGTGCGTGAGTATGTAAACAATTATTCAAATATTGATACTGCGTCAGCTGCTTCAACTGACTTTGATTTGCAACCTCTTTACGAGAACGGCGCAGTCACAGTGATTGATACAACAGTGACCGACGATGTATTGTTTGTGGGCAACCCTGTAGTGCAAACCTACCCTTGGAAATTTTGGTTAGATAATTTAGGATTCAGCATAACTGAGATTGTACTAGTTGATGGAGGTGCAGGCTACATCACAGCACCAGAAGTAGTTATTACCAGTGCCAGCGGCCACGGTGCCAGTGCAAGAGCATTTTTTGTCAATGGAGTTATCAGTAGAATTATCTTAATGACTCCAGGCGCAGGTTATCTAAGTGCCCCAACGGTGGTTCTAAATGGTGGCCTAGGATTCAAAGGCAAACAAGCTAGGGCAGTTGCTATCATTGGCCATAGTGTTGTTCGAGAAAACAAAACCAGTATTAAATTTGATAGAATCACATATAAAAATTACATTACTCAACTGGATCATACTGAAACATTTGTTGGTAATGGAAGCCAGTTACAATTTAATTTAACATGGGCTCCGGATATTCGTATTGGACAATCCAGTGTGATAGTAAACGGCATGCCAGTGCTAAGAGAAATGTATAAACTGGCATTTGTGTCTAACAAGAAATTGGGCTATACACAATATTCTGGTAAAATTACATTTGATACTGGCGCTGCACCAAGCGGCACGGTGGTTGTAAACTACAAGTTGGATGCCAGTGTGCTGAATTCAATTGATAGGAACACACATTTCTATGCTCCAACGTCGGGCATGCCTGCCAACGAATCCAATCAGTTAATGACTGGCGTTGACTACGGTGGCGTAATTGTTGATGGATTAAATTTAAATATTGCCAGCGGCTGGGGAGCTTTACCGTACTATTCTGACAAATGGGATTCTTCAGATAAAACATTTGATGACTATGTTGTCACGGTGTCGGCTAACCCTGACATATACACATTTCCAGTTAATCAAATTCCTTTCCCTGCAAGCTGGACAGCTGGCACGGAGATTAACATATACCGACTTGAATCACACACTGATGCATATATCAGTGACGGTCAGCAGACACAATTTGCCTATAGCATTTATGCTAATCCTATTCTTCCCACAGTAATAGCTACTGCAAATACTTCAGAACTAACAGCAACTTATGTGCCAGCAGGCAGCTACGATGCCATAGTAATCGTGGATCAAGCAACTGGGATTAAAGCAGGCATGGGTGTGTTTGGATTGGGATTTGTGTTGCCACACTATGTGGTATCGGTGGATTATGCCACAAACACATTGATATTGAATACTGCTCCGGACAGTACACCTAATGGAGTATTAATATTCACATTCAATAGAGCTGGCAGTAACACATTGTCTCTTAATAATGTAGGAACTGCTTTGAATCCAACCATCAAGGTGGGAGATGCAGTATCTTCTCTAATTAGTAATTCTAAAACCAATGCATTGGTATATGACACCACGGTGATTGCTATAGATTATGCAAATAAAACTGTGTTGTTGAATGCAATCTTGTATTTAAATATTCCAACTGGTACAACTGTATCATTCAAACGAATATTGAAATCTCCTATTGATATTACTATCTATCAAAGCGGCATTGCAATCTTGAAAACACCGTTGACCGCAGGAGTAGCACTGAACTTTACTGGACAGCTGAACAATTCTAGATTGGATGCACCTGACTTCATAGACGGAGTAGGCAGTCCAACCAATCCTTTGGCAGTGATTAGAACTCCTGTAACGGACGGCACAAGTAATTTTACCATAACATTGCCACAAGGGTTGCCAGGCATTGATGCGTTGGGCAATCCGTTTACAATACTTACTGGAGATACTTTTTTCATTCGTAGATCAACCAGCGACGGCAGTATTACTCCTACTTCAGTAAATTATGACACTGCATTAAGTGGCGGCACACTGGCCAAGTCACTGGGAGGCGCATATTTGACAGCTACTGGTCTTGCTCCAGATGATATTGTTGTTGATGGAGATGGATTTGTTACTGAAATGACCAGTCCTGCACCTGAAGAAGTGGTGCCAGGGCAGGTAGTTGATACACTTGCTATAAAAGTATTTGATAGACCAAACACCGCAACAAGTGCTATAAGGGTTGATAATTTTGTAAGCAACGGTATTGATGATGTGTATACGATGACACAGCAGCCCAACAGCAATAGAGCAGTGATTGTAAAGGTCAATAATCAAATAAAGACATTCAATACTGATTATACAGTAGATTACAAAAACAAACAGATAATGTTGACACAGCCAGCAGCGGCTGGCGCAGTTGTCAGCATCTTTAATATTGGATTCAATGGAGCTAACATACTTGATTTGGATTATTTTATAGCTGACGGCTCTACTAAAGAGTTTATTACCAAAGCTCGCTGGGAAAATAATGTCACTGGTCTAGTTTACTTGGATGGAGTGGTATACAATCCTACATTATTCAAGACAGACAGCACATATTCTTTATCGGCTTCTGTTGGGCTAAGATTTGCTGATGCTCCTGCGTCTGGCACATTGATTAATTTTATTATTGTCAACGGACTCCAGCAAACATTCAGTGTAACCAATAGTGAAATTATCCGGCCTAACGGAATTAGCGATACATACCTATTAACTAGTAAGGTTGGCACATCATTTCCTAATGAAACCAACATGATTGTAAGAGTGGATCAGGACATTCTATCTTCAAGTAATATCAGTTATTTTACAATTGAAGAAGGAAGACTGGAATATGTATTGGATAGTGAGCGTGTTGCTCCGTCCACTGCCAGTATAACAGATATATCAGTCCAAATTGATGGCAAAGATATTTTGCTTGGACAAGATTATACTGTGGATCTTGCAGGTATCACAATTACACTTACTCTAGTCAACACCAAATTATATTTAGGCAAAACTATGGCTGTCAGTGTTGCAACTGGTGCTGAATACACTTATAATGCAACAACAAACACTATAAAATTTGCTAACACCTATAGTAACACACGGTTAATAGAAGTGATAACCAGTTATGACCATACTTATTTGGATATTGAGCGCACAGCAATTACAGTGCTGAGCGCAGTAACTACCAATATTGGAACAACCAGTTATTATAATTATAGTGCTGTTGGTAGCGGGCTAATTGAACTAGATCGACTGGTTATCAACGGAGATTATGTATGGGTGATTCAAAATAAAAAATTACTAACACCTAACGTAGACTACAAATTGAATGACGACCGGAAGAGCATTCAGTTGTCCTCGATACCGTTAGCCAATGACAAATTTACTTTGATAACTTTTGGAAATAATATTGTTACTACGGGTATTTCTTACATGCAATTTAAAGACATGCTAAACAGAGTAACATATAAACGACTTGCCAAATTGCAACAAACCACTCTGACAACAGATTTAAAATTCAATGATATAGAAATTCATGTTGCAGATGCAAGCTATCTAGATACTCCAGATATTGCCAATAAAATCCCAGGAGTTGTTGAGATTCGCGGCGAGCGTATTGAATATTGGATTAGAACTGGCAATGTATTAAGTCAATTACGCCGTGGCACACTGGGTACTGGAATTTATAATCTACATAAGTCTGGATCATTTGTTCAAGGAATTGGCCGTAGTGAAAATATTCCTTATACAGATACAACAATTACTAGAACCGTTATATCAGACGGAGTATCCAAGTTGATTGAATTGGATTTTGTTCCAGTTCTTGGCAATCAAGATACTACCAGCAACAATTACGAACCAACCGGAGTAGTAAGTTGGTTCAAGAACGCAGGTTATGCTTTTAAAGGTGCATTTGATATCAATTATGTTCCGGGAACAAGTTCAGTATCATCTTATTTTGTAAATGATGTTGTGGTATATAATGGATTATATTACCGTTGTGTCAAAGCAGTTCCAACATTAAAACAACGTGTTAGTGGAGTAGATTATACCACTGCAAGCAGTGTGTATTGGACACAGTATGCCACATCTGTTGAACCTGGATTTGGACAGTGCAACAGCGTTGAGGTGTTTGTGGGTGGTTATAAGGACACTGCCGACTGGACGGTTGAGACTATGTACAGTGTGGATTCCATTGTGAATGTGGGAAGCTATACATATCGTTGCGTCGAAGCACATACTAGTTCTAGCAGCTTTGTTAATGATTTTGCTAACTGGACATTCTTTGTGGGTAATATTCGTTTGAAGAAACAGCCTTACAAAGTGCATAATGTACACAAGGCACCCTACAGTCCAGCCGGAGATGTACAACTGGACGCAGATTTTGCAGTGGACGGAGTATCAAAACGGATTAAATTGACAAATCAATTGGCCCTGGGCACAAAAATCACTGTGGTACAGCGTAGATTAACCCTTTGGGATAGTGAAATCAACATACAAAAGGAAAGCAGTAAGATTGCTGAGTTCCTAAAAGCCAGTCCGGGTATTTGGTACAGCGAATACAAGAGTTAAACTAGCACTTATACCTAATGATAAATATAAGATAAAGAGAGATTGATATGGCAGATTTTAAAGACGCAACTGGAATTCATATTGAAGGGCATATTCACATACATGACCCCGTTGAAAAAGTTACTTATGTTAACAAACGCAACGCTATTCATTACGAAAATATCAGTATTGCCATGGCAGAAAGCCTAGCAAATACTGGCAAGGGATTTGTCTACAGCATGGCATTTGGCAACGGCGGCACAGCCATTGATCCAACTGGTATTATTACATATCTTACTCCAAATACCACCGGAGTTAATGCCAGCTTGTACAACAGAACTTACAGCAAAGTTGTTAACAACAATTCCAGTACAAACTTGGATCCTAGTAGAAATTTTATTGAAACTCGGCACACCACTGGCAATAATTATACAGATATTTTTGTAACCTGTTTGCTGGATTACGGTGAGCCTAGTGGGCAGTCAGCATATGATACCACAACCAGCACTGGTGCTGCGTATGTGTTTGACGAATTAGGCCTGCAAGGTCTCAATGCAGACGGCTCTAGAAGTTTGCTGACCCATGTTATCTTCCACCCAGTACTCAAGAGTTTAAATCGTTTGATTCAAATTGATTATACCGTGCGTATTCAAAGCCTTACTGGCTTGGTATCAGTCTAAGGAGCCATGAATGACTTATCAAGTTAAATTTACAGAATCTAACAATCCAAGCAAAACTCCAATCATTGTTCAGGACCAAAGTCTCAATACGCAGACCAGTATGACTTTTGTTGGGCAGAATTATTCAGGGTATGCTCCAATACTGGCAAGTGATCTATTGCATTTATTAGAAAATTTTGCCAACAGTACTGCTCCTTCCAACCCAGTAGAAGGTCAAATTTGGTACGACAATCTCAACAACATTTTACGAGTATGGGACGGCACCACTTGGGTCGAGGCAGGCTCCATTAAAAAGGCAGGTAAAAGTACACTCATAGCAGGAACTCCTGCTATAGCCACCAGCACTGCTGGAGATCTTTGGGTAGACACTGACAACAGTCAATTGTATTTGTACAGCGGCAGTAACTGGCTATTGGTAGGACCGCAATACAGTGCAGGCGCAGTGACTGGTCCAATTGTTGAAAACATTGTGGATTCTCTCAACGTGGCACACAATGTTATTTCTCTTTATGCTTCCAGTACTAACAGCAGTTACCCCAATCGTGTGGCAATTATCAGTCAAGATGCATTTACCCCTAAGTTACTGATTAATGGATTTGCTCAGATCAATCCAGGTATCAACATCTATACAACCTTTGCACAGACTGCAATAAGCGGAGTAACCAGCGCATTGTGGGGAACAGCCAGCAGTGCAGCATCATTGATATCCGGCGGGAAACCGATTGCTGGAGACAATTTTCTAAGATCAGACAGTAGCTCTAACGGCACAATGAATACTGCATTGTACATCAAAACAGACAGTGGTATCAGTATTGGTAGTAATTTAGGATTTAGAATTGCAAGTGCTGGACCATCAACCAACATATCAAACTCTACTGCTGGCGGCCTGATAAGATTTTCTCTTACCAACAGTATAGGAACATCCAGTACTGTTGTAACAATGTCGCCAGACGGTGTGTTACAGGTAGGTGGTACATCATCTACCACTTCATCTCTGCAGGTGTACGGTCCTATTCAAAGTTTAGGCACTGCAAGCAATCTGACCATAGAATCGACAACTGATACTTCTGCACTCGGTCTTGGTAGTTTTGTTACAGCAGGCGGCGCTAGTATTGCCAAAAAAATTATTATTGGTGACGATGCCACAATCAACGGACAACTGTATTTAAATTGGAATGATAACGGTACTCCAAAGACAGGAGCCGCAATATTGCCCAATACTACTGGAATCTACGATATTGGCAGTGCCGCATTGAAATTTAGAAACATCTACGCCCAAAGTTTTGTTGGCAGTTTCAACGGACAGTTTACTGGAGCATTGGCAGGCAGTGTAAATGGCAGTGCAGCCAAATTGGCAAGTCCAACTATCTTCAGTATTACTGGCGATGTTATCAGTACCAATACAATCAGCTTTGATGGACAAAGTGCCGGCGGCACAGCTGGTGCAAATGGCACAGCAGTGTTCAGCACCGCTCTCAATACTAGAGTAATCAGTGGCAAAACGCAAGCCACAGACAGCCAGCTAACAGACGAATTTTTAATTAATCGTCCAGGATCGCTGGAGTTGTTGCGCATGAGCAAGACAGTGCTGTTGAATCATGTGGCCACAGTGCCAATTGGTAGTATTTTGCCGTATGCTGGCATTACCCCGCCAACTGGATATTTGTTTTGCGACGGCAGTGAAGTTGACAGTGCCACATACAGTTTATTGTTTAATATTATTGGTTATAGATACAAAACAGCAACTTTATTATTCGGATCAGGCACATTTGCATTACCAGATCTGCGAGGAAGATTTCCACTTGGTGCAGACAACATGAATAATGGTCTCACAGTACCAGAAAAAACCAATCCAGCAACCAAGATCAATGCAGGCGGCGGCACCGCTAATCGCGTGGCCGATACAACTGCCAATATTGTTGGAGCTGGCGCTGGTATTCAAAATGTCATTATCAGCACCAGCAACTTGCCAGACCACAAACACAGTCTCAATACTGGATCAACTCAATATTATGCAGTTGGTATTCCTAACCCAGCAACCAGCGACTCCACAGTGAAAGGATTTGGTCTAACACAAACTGGCGCAACTGGCCAAGGATTTGGTCTACCTAACAGCTCAGGAGTTATCAGTGCAACCACTAGTCAGCCGTTAAACACCATGAATCCTTATCAAACAATTAATTATATAATTTTTACTGGTGTACTATAATGAGTTATAATATCTTAAAATCAGACACGTCGCTTCTAACAGCCATACCAGACGGAGCAATTGATCAAACTACAGATTTGACATTGGTGGGGAAAAATACTTCTGGATATGGTATTTTTCTTAATGATAATTTTGTTTATTTGTTGGAAAATTTTGCCAACACCAGTGCACCTAACAAACCTATTACAGGACAGTTATGGTTTGACTTGACAGAAAACAGATTAAAAGTTTATGATACAAATGGTTCGTGGAAAGTCAGCGGCGGAACTATTACCAGTTCAAGTGCTCCTACATTAACAGCTGGCGATTTATGGATTGATAATATAAGAGAACAGCTATATTTTAATGACGGACTTGCAACAATGCTGGCAGGCCCGATTTACTCTGCACAACAAGGTGTTTCTGGATTTATTGTTGAAGACATTATTGATATCAATAATTTGCCTCACACCATTGTGTCCTTGTATGTGGCACAGACCTTGATAGGAGTGTTTAATAAAGATTCTGCATTTACCCCAGCAACACCAATTGCAGGCATTCCTGGAATTATCAATACTGGATTTACTGGTACTACACTTTCTGGCTTGATATTCGACGTACTGACTAGCAAATCTAAATCATTAGTCGCAAATGACGGGACATTAAAAACGGTTCAAGATTTTGTATCTACCACAGCCAACAGTTTGGTACAAGGTACCATTAGTATTGCTAACCCAATTCCTTTAAAATTAGGATCAAGCGGAAACATTGAATTTGACATCAATCCTTCGGATGGATTTGTAATTAAATCAGTCATTGCTAATCAGAATTTTCAATTGCAACTCAAGGATGGATTAAATTCAACAACAGCTGCTTTGTTTGTTAATGCAAACACTCGCAACATTGGTTTGTACAATGCTTTACCTCAGTCAATGTTGCATGTTGGTACACAGAGCAATCCAGGAAGTGTTATAATTGAAGGAAACCTTACTGTAAACGGTACCACAACCAGTACAAACACTGCCACTGTTAACTTGGCAGACTACACTATCACACTGGCTAAAACTAGTGCGCCCAACGATGTTACCGCTAATGGTGCTGGCTTAATTATTGCCGGCACCACAAACAAATCAATCTTGTATAATTCTGCAAGCACATCTTTGTCAAGTTCAGAAAACATCAATATTGCAAGTGGTAAAACTTACAAAATCAATGGAGAATCAGTATTGAGCTCCAGTGCATTAGGAGTAAGTGTGCATCAGGCCCTGGGACTAAGTGACATTGGTAGTTTGAACCAGTTGCAAGCTGCATATATCAATATCACAGGAAATGTAATTAGCTATGTAAATCAACCAGCTGCCAGCGGAAATATTGTGCTTACTCCTAAAGGAGCAGGCACTGTTGATGTCAGTAACTATAGAATAACCAGCGTGGCTAATCCGTCTGGTTTGGGCGATGCAGTCAACTTGGCACACTTTAATCAGTACACACAATTGTTGCCTCTATGTTTATCTTTGAATACGTTTGGATTAAGCAACACTCAGATAGCACAAAATTATTTGAACAAAGTTTTCTTGCCCACCGAGCACGGACAAGGTGCAATATTAAGGCTTATCACACAGGGCGACGACGGATCAATCAGACAATTCAGACTGAACAATGGAGCTTGGGTATTTGACTTCAACATTTAAAAATAAATATAGAAATACAAGGCGGGCGAAATGTCATATAATATAACTACAACAAGCGGAGCAACAATCACTGCACTAGCAGATGGTACCATAAACACCACGCTGGATATCACGCTGGTTGGAAAGAATTATGCAGGGTATGGCTTGCCACAAAATGAAAATTTTGTTTTTCTATTAGAAAATTTTGCCAATAAAACTCCGCCACGGAATGCCATAGCAGGTGAACTGTGGTTTGATTCAAACGATACTCAGTCTAAGATTAATTTATATACCGGCACTGGCTGGAAATCCTTGGCAGTGACCAACGTAGGTCCTACTCCTGAAGATATTTCAACGACAGAAAACCGTGGTATCAATGCCACATTGCTTCCAGGCAACATGTGGTATGATACCGTTAACAATCAATTAAAAGTTTTTACCGGAACTGAATTTTTATTGGTAGGTCCGCAGAGTGTTAAAGGTTTTGGCCAAACACAAATGCAAAGTGTTAATTTACAAAATAGAGCCATACAAAAAGCTGTGGCAAGTGGCAACACTGTTTTTACAATTAACTCGGGCGCTGACTTTGCCACTGCACCGCTCGATGCTGAATTTCCTGTAGTTTACAAAGGTATTACTCTCGCTGCTGGATACAAGTTGTATGGTACCAGTACCAACGCAGACACATTAGGTACTTTACCTTCAAGTTATTTTGCACCAATAAGCAATCCAGTATTTCTTACAGCAATCAACACTCCAGATGATGGCGTAAATATTGGCTCACTGTTTAAATTATCTACAATTTCAAGTACACCTACCATATCAAACACATTAGGTAATACTATTGAGTTCACAACCAAAACTAATGGCGTCACGGTTACACCTATTAGATTGGTAGGCGGCAACGCCCTGCCTGGCACGACCGACAGCACGTTGGGCACAAGCGCAAACAAATGGTATGCTGTTCATGCAAACACATTCAATGGAGTTGCTACTCAAAGTTTAACACTAGCAGTAAATGGACAAAACATTGCTGGAAATACAGCATCGTTGCCAAACACTGTGGTAGCCAGAAACGAAAGTGCGGACGTTTATGCCAATGTGTTTTACGGTAATTTGAATGGCAATGCAAGAACCTCCAGTTTTAGTACAACTAGCGCCTATGCAGACATTTCAGGACTTGCAAATTCAGTAGACTGGCTCAATATATTCAACAAACCAACAAATTTCGTATACGAAGATAATAATTTTAACTTTTGGAAAATCAACATTAGGGGTGATGTTGCTGGTAATGTCACTGGGAATCTTCAAGGTAACACAGCAGGTACACATTCGGGACCAGTTGTGGGCGATGTACTTGGTAATCTTAGAGGAAACACCACAGGACTACACACCGGCGATGTGGCTGGAAATGTATCTGGATCTACCCACACTGCATCTAATGGATTTATCGGTAGTTTAACCGGTAATGTGCGTGGTAACGTTGTAGGTAACCTGACTGGCAACGTGACCGGCAACGTGACCGGCAATGTCGTTGGACTAGTACTCACAGCCACTGATCATTTTGTTGGTAATTTACTTGGCAATGTGCAAGGAAATGTAAACGGCAATGTAACAGGAACACATATTGGTCCGTTGCAAGGCCCAAGTGCAGGTACACATACCGGGCCTGTAATCGGAGATACTCGTGGAAACTTGACAGGTGATGTGTTGGGTAATGTTACTGGCAATGTGTTTGGCAATGTCACAGGTAGTTTATTTGGTAATGCTACTAGTGCCACATTCCAGTCAGGTGGAACAATCGATGCCACTACTGGATCGTTCAGTGGAATATTAAGCCTTGCAACCGCTGGATTGAAATTTCCCAATAATGCGTTTGGCGGCACTGGCGACTCAGCTTCTATCTCGCTAGAAACTAAAGGCGGAGAGGATACCACACTTGCGATCCGTGTGCAGAATGATATTGGTGATACTATTGGGCTGTTTACACCATCTATTAACGGTGTCACTATCAACAACAACATTGTGCTAAACGCTGCAAACTACAATAATTATTCTCCATCATTAGTCGGTGCAGGCGCAAGCGGAAGTTGGAATATCAACGTGGCTGGTTCTGGCAGCGCCATCAGAAATCAAGGCACAGTTGCTGCAGAAGCCAACGGGACCGCAGAGCCCGCTAATTTGTTGACACTGCGCAGTGTGTCCAACAATGGCTACCCAACAGCGTATGGCAATGTTTTAACATTGGGCGGCGCAGGCGGCGGAGAATTATTGGTTGGCTGGAGCGGCTCTACAGGAGCATATGCTGATAATTTCATACGCAGTCGTAGAGATACCGGAAACACATGGAGCCCATGGGCAAAGATTTTAACAGATGCAAACTTTGGATCGTTGTTGGCGCCGGTTGCATCTTCAGGCAACTATAACGATTTAAACAACAAGCCTACAATTCCTAATCCTCTTGTGGTAGCTGCTTCCATAAATCGTAACTTACAAAACATTGTTAAAACGCTAACTGGCACAATTGATTTGTACATGACACCAAGCACTCAAGGCGGCTCACCAGGTGAAGGTGTCTACCCTGGTGATTTCTCCAATGTTGCCAGTTGGTATAGTTATACATCGCGTGGTGTGAGCAGAAGTATTATTGGTGCGTCAAACATTAATGCTCCGTCTGTATCAATTTATGTAAATTTAGCCACTGCATTAAGGTTGAATACAACTGATGCAAGTTTACCAAGTTGGTATGGAAACTACGAATTTAATCTTGCACCAAGTCTAACTCGTATTGACGACTATCGTAATACATACTATAACATGGGGCATGGCGAGTGGTCAGTGAGTGCTGAACCGGTTAGCGGCCAACCTTGGCTTTGGGTCATAACACTATATGTTGTTGATGCTGGCCACTACTATCACGGAACAAACATGCAAGCCGGCTGGATTGGTATTGCTTCGAGAACAAACAATGTATATAACCCGTAAATTTAGTATTCCTTACACCGAAGGCATGATTGCTACTCTTGCTGATTTAGACACCAGTACTATCACAGACATCTATTACAGCGATAACAAATTTGGCAGTGCTAGAACTATATTCAGTGGCAAGGAAACATTGGATGAGTTACAGGCTATCAGAGCCAAGTACGGAATCAAAGTTCACTATTTGGTAAACCCCAGCTTGTACTCCAATGAGTTTTACGGACAAGTGCCGGATTTAATTCAGCATGTTGCAGATATAGATGCTGATATTGTTACCCTTAACAACACTTACTTGTTGAGAGCAAACATTATCAATGATTTCAAAACCAACAAGCCCACTATTGAACTTAAGAACAGTGTAAATAATTTGGTACGCACACTCAAAGATTTTATCTTCATGCACGAAGTGTTACATATCAAAAGTATCATTGTGGATCGTAGCTTGAATCGTGATTTGGACACACTTAAAAAAATGAGTGACTATGCCAAACAGCATAACATCAAGATCACCATGTTGGTGAATGAAGGATGCATAGTTGATTGCAAATGGAAACAGTGGGATGATATAATTATCAGCCAAGTCAAATTTATGGACAATAGAGAAGTAACTAATGCAGTTCATGAGAATCTCGGCTGTATCAGTTATTTCAGAAATAATCCAGCAGAATGGTTAAAGACAGCTTTTACATTTCCAAACGATCTAGACAAATTTGGAGATATGGTGGACACCATCAAAATTGCTGGCCGCGGCTTTCCGTTAGATAGGTGGCTTAAAGTAATTGATGCATATCAAAAAGGCAGCGGAAATATACTCTTTGGAGAAATTCTAAGCACCACAGGCAATATGTCGTTAGCCACAACCAGTGTGAATCAAATAACAGATTTTGGGTTCAATGACTTGACCAAGAATTGTAAAACAGTGTGCGGAACAGAATGCAATCACTGTGATAAAGTATATAAACAACTAACAAGGATTTTTGTATGACAGAACCGCTAACACTGGCACCAACAACTATTGCTGCAGGGTGGACAGAAGAATCTAAATATTTTATATCGTTCAACATATCTACTAGAGTGGTCACAGGATTGTATGGTGCTCAACTGCCTTTTGACGACATTGTGCATAGCAATGCAGACATTAAAAGTCATTATATTGGAACAATTACCAAAGACACATATGATGCTATTGCAGAAAGTATTAGTAGTCCTGTTAGTCTTGCTTTTTGGATGCTGGACAACACATTGAAAGTAAGGAAAATTATTGTAGATTTTGGACCTAACACGTATTTGGACGGCAAGCGCAATGCCATTGTGGGTATAGATAATGTTGTCACATTGATTCCCAGCTGTAAAGATCAGCACGGCGCTGTATGGGACGATGTCACAGCAGTACAAATCAAAAACATG
>Ga0136642_1000908_pt1 | contig 13910 bp, 12 predicted proteins | sample LowCatLa1302831Y_FD_115313 | JGI IMG/M metagenome (GOLD analysis project Ga0136642, IMG submission 115313) | Freshwater microbial communities from Lower Cathedral Lake, Yosemite National Park, California, USA - 13028-31Y | ecosystem: Environmental > Aquatic > Freshwater > Lake ... | reverse complement strand
GATCTTCTAAGGCCAAATGAATTCGATTGTTGTTAATTTAATGCAAGTACGGCAACGTATTGAACTTGCCGCCATAGCAGCAAAGCGTGAGCCAGAAGAGATTGAACTCTTAGCAGTTAGCAAAACCTTCCCATCACATGCAATTGAAGAGGCAATGCATGCAGGACAATCAGCTTTTGGCGAAAACTACGTTCAAGAAGCTGTCGAAAAAATTACCCAACTGGCTAAATTACGCCCCTGGCTGGTATGGCACTTCATCGGCCCACTTCAAAGCAATAAGACTCGAGAAGTTGCGGAGCATTTTGATTGGGTCCATAGTGTTGATCGTCTCAAGATTGCAGAACGTCTCTCTGCTCAGCGCGGTGAATTCCCTAATCTTGGAGAATTGCAACTATGTATTCAAGTCAACGTGAGCGATGAAGATAGTAAAAGTGGTGTGCCTCTTTCTGAAGCTGAGGCGCTCTGTGATGCTATAGCGACATTACCCAACATTGCTCTCAGGGGTTTAATGGCTATTCCTGCTCCAAGTGCAGATTTGAGCGAGCAGCGTAAAGCTTTTGCTCAGGTCCAAGATTGCTTTAGAAAGATTCAGGCGGCTAGATCAACAGATTTTAGGTATCAGTTTTTTGATACTTTATCCATGGGCATGTCCGATGATCTTGAGAGTGCAATTGCCCAAGGCAGCACTATTATTCGCGTAGGAACCGCCATTTTTGGGAAGCGCGATAAGATTAGCTAATGAGCACAAATCAGACCGACCAAAACAATAGTAGTGTGCACATCACGTTTATTGGTGGTGGCAATATGGGCCGCGCCTTAATTAGTGGCCTACTTGCCAGCGGATTCAATTCTAATCAAATATCTGTAGTTGAAGCGAATGCAACAACTGCCCTAAAACTGCATGAAGACTTTGGCGTTCAAGGCATTGCTGCTTTGGAGCAAATTACTTTTGATTTTTCAAAAAATAACGTACTGGTTATGGCCATCAAGCCACAAGACTTTAATGAGGTGTCTAAAGGCTTGGCTGCAAAGCTTAAGCATGCATCTGCGCCTGGCCCACTGATTTTGAGTATTGCCGCTGGCATTCGCTTAAAAGATATGAGTCGCTGGCTAGACCATGCCCGCTGTGTCCGCGCTATGCCAAATACTCCCGCATTAATTGGTAAAGGCATCACCGGATTATTTGCTGATGCATCCGTGAATGAAGCTGATCGTGAACTAGCCCAAACTATCTGCAATGCGGTTGGTCAAAGCATTTGGGTTTCTGAAGAAAAACTCATGGACGTTGTCACAGCCGTTTCCGGTAGCGGTCCTGCTTATGTTTTTGCCTTTTTAGAAGCCATGCAATCTGCTGGTGAAAAATTAGGATTGGATGCAGCGAGCGCTCGCAAGCTGGCTTATGCAACCCTTGAGGGTGCAACCCAACTCGCCCAAAACTCAGCTGAACATGCTAGCGTCCTGCGTGATCGCGTCACCTCTAAGGGTGGGACTACAGCAGCTGCTCTTGAAGTCATGAAGGAGCAAGGTTGGAACGAGATTCTTGAAAAAGCGATTGATGCTGCAAGCCAGCGCGGCAAAGCAATGGGTGATGAATTGGGTAAGAGCTAACTTCCCAAATGGCTCTTAGTGAAAACTAAGGCCCAACACAATTCCTAGAAATAAAAATCCGCCTAACCAATTGTTATGGCGAAATGCCGTAAAGCACTCTTCAGACTTGCGGGTAGAGATGAGCTTTAGATGATAGATAGCACAAGCTAAGGCCATAAGCCATCCCACTAAAAAGTAATTACTTAAATCGGCCAGTTGCGCTACCAAAATCTGACTAATGAATAAGATGCCATAACTCACTGCGATTGCCGCAACATCATATTGCCCAAAGGTAATTGCAGAGGTACGCAGACCTAATCGAAGATCATCTTCCCGATCAACCATGGCATAAGCAGTGTCATAAGCTATTGCCCAAAAAATATTTCCCACAAATAAGATCCAAGCCTCTAGGGGGATGAAATTTAAGATAGCCGCATAAGCCATGGGGATAGCCAAACCAAAAGCAAGGCCTAGAACGGCTTGAGGCATCGCAAAGAAGCGTTTAGTAAAGGGGTAAATGAAGGCGACTGCCAATGCAAAAACCGACAGCATCTTTGTATAGGCATTCAGCGGCTGAATTAGTAAAAAAGCAAGGGAAGCCAGAATCGCCGCAACTACTACCGCCTCTTTTCCTGAAATCTTGCCACTCGTTACGGGACGCGCCTGCGTTCTTTTCACATGACGATCAAAGTTACGATCAGCGTAATCATTCATCGCGCAACCGGCACTACGCATCAAAAAAGTGCCGACCATAAATATTAAGAGGATTTTGAGGTCTGGCACCCCACTACTAGCGAGCCATAAAGCCCAGAGAGTTGGCCATAGCAGTAGTAAAGTTCCAATCGGCTTATCTAATCGAATGAGATAAGCGTATGAGATAAGGCGATCGTTCAAGGACATGAAGTAATTATCACGCCTTTAGAAATTCAGCGCGAGATCCTAACCAACGCTCTAGATGACGCTCTACTAAATCGGCATGCTCCGCCAATAATCGTTCCGCAGCTTGCTGAGCCAATTCAATCAACCAGGCATCACGCTGTAAATCTACAAATCGCAACATAGTATCCCCAGACTGCTTCGCTCCTAGCATTTCACCAGGGCCACGGAGAGAAAGATCACGCTCTGCAATCACAAAGCCATCCGATACCTCACGTAAGGTCTGTAAGCGCTCCTTAGCAGCCATCGATAAGGGCTCTGCATACATCAAGATACATACTGAATCAGCAGAACCACGACCCACACGCCCACGCAATTGATGAATCTGGGCATAACCAAAACGCTCCGCATGCTCTATCACCATGAGTGCAGCATTCGGTACATCTACTCCCACCTCAATAACTGTAGTGGCGACTAATAATTGAATTTCATTTGCTTTGAAAGCAGCCATCACTGCCGCCTTTTCTTCAGCTTTTAAGCGACCATGCACTAGGCCAATTTTAAAGTTAGGTAAGGCCTGTGTCAGTTGCTCATAACTTTCAACTGCGGTTTGTAATTGCAAAGCTTCAGACTCTTCAATCAAGGGGCAGACCCAATACGCCTGTAATCCTTTAGATAGCCAACTTTGCAAACCGCTAATGACCTCATCGCGACGCGAGGCTTTCACCACCTTGGTGGTAATGGGTTTGCGGCCGGGAGGGAGTTCATCAATCACAGATACATCGAGATCTGCGTAATAGGTCATCGCTAAAGTACGAGGAATTGGTGTGGCTGACATCATCAATTGATGGCAATAAAATAGTTCAGATCCAAGTCTTTGCTGAATTTCTAAACGCTGCCTTACTCCAAAGCGATGTTGCTCATCAATGACTGCTAAGCCTAATTTAGAAAAACTGACGCTTTCCTGAATCAGGGCATGAGTACCAATAATGAGCTGAGCTTGACCATTTTCAATGATCTCCTGAGCCAATCTTTTCTCTTTTGCTTTCAAACTACCTGATAGCCAAGCAATACGAACACCCAATGGTTCAAACCACTCTTTCATTTTTAAGTAGTGCTGCTCAGCCAAGATTTCTGTAGGCGCCATCACTGCAGCCTGATAACCATAATCCATCACGCGTGCTGCTGCTAAAGCTGCAACCACTGTCTTACCACTGCCCACATCTCCTTGTAAGAGTCGATTCATGGGAAAGGATTTTTCTAGATCATGGCCAATCTCTAACCAAACATGAGCTTGTGCGGCAGTTAAAGTAAACGGTAGTACCTTGAGTAAGCCCGCCTCCAGACTTTGCTGTTTTGACGGCTTGGCAAAGCTCGGGGCGTGCCGCTCTCTTCGAATAGTATGGGCACGTTTTAAAGAAATTTGTTGTGCTAATAATTCTTCAAATTGAACGCGGCGCCATGCGGGATCAGTGCGCTCTAACAATGCTTGAGTATTAGCATCAGCGGGCGGCTGATGTAAATAGGTGATGGCAGATTGCAAACTAGGCCAATCATTACTTGGAAGAAGTTCTGTCATTAGCTTTTTTGGGAAGAACTCAGCCAGGCTATTTTGCAAGCTAGGGTCACGCAATGCTTGTGCAACCGCTTTGCGAATGACTGCTTGTGATACTCCAGCACTTGCTGGATAAACCGGAGTAAGACTCTTTGGTAATGGAGCATCTGCTGCTAAAGCCCTAACAGTTGGGTGAACCATTTCTGGGCCCTGAAATCCTTCGCGCACCTCGCCGCGGACTCTGATATGCGCGCCCACTGCCATTTGTTTTTGCTGGCTGGGGTAGAAATTGAGGAAACGGAGCTGCAAAGTTGCGGCCTCATCTTCAATCGTGACTAGCATCTGCCTTCTGGGTCTAAATAAGACCTGATTCCGAATCACGGTACCTTGGGTCTGGGTCGAGCTAAATCTACCCTGATTTAAGGCCTCTTCGATTGTGAATAACTCCGTCTCATCTTCATAGCGAGATGGAAGATGCAAAGCAAGGGCCATTGGGCTGTCTAAACCCATTTTTTGGAGTGTGCTTGGCGCTTGTTTGGTAGTCATCGTTAAAATCTAATACCTGATGGTAATGCTATGCAACTTTCTGACTTCAATTACGAACTTCCTGCCGACCTAATCGCCCAACATCCACTGGCGAATAGAACTGATAGCCGCCTCCTAGAGGTTAAGGCTGAAGGGGGAAATTACGCCCAGCTAATAGACCGTCAGTTTAAAGATATCCTTAGCCTTATCAAGCCGGGGGATTTATTAGTTTTCAATGACACCAAAGTGATCCCTGCCCGCCTCCATGGCAAAAAAGAGACTGGCGGTAACGTGGAGCTACTCATCGAACGAATTAGCGGTGACAAACAAGCTTGGGTTCAAATCAGAGCATCTAAAGTGCCTAAGACTGGTTCCATTATTCAGGTATATAACCAAGCTGGAGAAACTTTTTCAGTTGAGATGATGGGATATGACGGTCGTTTTTACGAAGTATGTTTCCCAGAAAATGTATTTGGGCTACTAGAACGCTTTGGCGAATTGCCACTTCCACCCTATATTGAACATCAACCCAATAGTGAAGATGCACAGCGCTACCAAACTGTCATTGCAAAAAATCCTGGTGCAGTAGCGGCACCGACTGCTGGGCTTCATTTCGATGACAATATTCTCCAGCAATTAAAAGATTTAGGGGTGTCTCTAGCAACTATTACGCTACATGTAGGAGCAGGCACTTTTACCCCCGTTCGTGAAGAAGATCTCTCAAAACATAAGATGCATCATGAGTGGTTCTCGATTCCAGAGGTAAGCTTGCAAGCAATTAAAGAAACCAAGAAAAAGGGTGGAAGAGTGATTGCCGTCGGTACGACTAGCCTCAGAGCACTTGAAAGCCAAGCCCTTAGCCTGCAAAGCAGTGGTGAGACCAACCTCTTTATTACTCCAGGGTTTGAGTTCAAAACAGTAGATTGTTTGCTGACAAACTTTCATCTGCCAAAATCTACCTTATTGATGTTGGTCAGTGCTTTTGCGGGTATGAGTAATATTCGCACTGCTTACCAACATGCCATTGATCAGAAATATCGTTTCTTTAGTTACGGAGATGCGATGTTTCTTTGCCGACTTGAGAATACAAAGCTATGACCAAACCTGTTCACTTTAATATTTTGGCGCGCGACTCTCAAAGTTCTGCCCGCCTTGGTCAACTTGATCTTCCACACGGTAGTGTGCAAACACCCATCTTTATGCCAGTGGGAACTTATGGCACCGTTAAAGCGATGACGCCGCGAGATCTCAATGAGGCAAAAGCGCAAATTATTTTAGGCAATACTTTTCATCTTTGGTTGCGCCCTGGTTTAGATGTCATCAAAAAACATGGTGGCTTACATCGCTTCATGGCTTGGGATAAACCTATCCTCACTGACTCAGGTGGCTTTCAAGTATTTAGCTTGGGAGCGCTTCGTAAGATCTCCGAAGAAGGCGTCACTTTTGCATCCCCCATTAATGGCGACAAACTCTTTATGTCCCCAGAAGTGTCTATGGAAATTCAGGCAGTATTGAACAGTGATATTGCTATGCAGTTTGATGAATGCACGCCCTTTGAAATCAAAGGTCAAGCTACCTCAGAAAAAACGGTCCGCGCATCACTTGAGATGTCCTTGCGCTGGGGCGATCGTTCTCTTAAACGGTTTCGAGAACTCAATACTGGCAATGGCCTATTTGGTATTGTCCAGGGAGGAATGTTTGAGAACCTTCGAGAATTTTCTTTAGAGGCGGTCAGTCAACAGGAATTTGATGGCATTGCCATTGGCGGTCTCTCGGTTGGCGAGCCCAAACCTGAGTTTGAACGTATTTTGAATTTCACTGCACCTAAGCTGCCAGAGCATATGCCGCACTACCTTATGGGCGTTGGCACCCCTGAGGATCTTATTTCGGGCGTCAGCCTTGGCATTGATATGTTTGATTGTGTGATGCCTACTCGTAATGCCCGTAATGGATGGCTATTCACCCGCTTTGGCGATCTCAAATTACGCAATTCAGGCTACAAGGATGATGATCGACCACTAGACCCTACTTGCGCCTGCTATACCTGCCAAAACTTCACTAGATCCTACTTAAATCACCTCCAAAAGGCGAATGAGATTCTGGGATCGCAGCTCAATACTATCCACAACCTGTCTTATTACCTCCAATTGATGTCTGAAGTCAGAGAGGCCTTAAGTCAGGATCGTTTTAGTGCCTATCGCGAGGAATTTCACAATAATCGCCAACGCGGCGTAGAGCCCGGGCTGGACTAATAGCCCTTCAGGGACGTCTACCCCTCTAAATCACCCCCAAAGCCCCACACAGTTTAGAATTGCGGGTTTACGGCTTTACTTAAAAGTCTAAAACTGAAGTAGTTTCCAAATAGTCTTTAACGGAGGTTTTGTATGTGGATTAGTAATGCTTTTGCCCAAGCTCCAGCTGCGGGCGCAGATACCGGTGGCTTGATGAGCTTCCTTCCTTTGGTTTTAATGTTTGCAGTACTGTACTTCATCATGATTCGCCCACAAATGAAGCGTCAGAAAGAAACTAAAGCCATGCTCGAAGCATTATCAGTCGGCGATGAAGTCGTTACTGTTGGTGGCATCATGGGTAAAGTGACTGGGTTGAAAGATGCAGTGGTTACTGTTGAAATTTCTGCTAGCACTGAAGTGCAAATGCAAAAAGGTGCGATCACTACTGTATTGCCTAAAGGCACACTAAAGTCTGCTTAATACGCTTGTTTAAAAGTATCTCAATATGAATCGCTACCCTCTCTGGAAATATGTAGTTATCGCTGTTGCCTTGTTGATCGGCGGACTATATTCATTACCCAATTTCTATGGTGAGGCTCCAGCGGTTCAGATCTCGTCCGCCAAACCAACCATCAAGGTTGACTTGGCGACACAAGCTCGAGTTGAAAAGATTTTGTCTGAAGCCGACATCAGTAACACTGGTATTTTTTTTGAGAATGCTCCAAATGTAGGCACCATCAAAATTCGCTTTAGTAACACTGACATCCAACTCCGCGCACGAGATCTTTTGCAGCAGAAAATCAATCTTGATCAAAATGATCCTAGTTTCACGGTTGCACTAAACCTTTTATCCAACACACCAAGCTGGCTAAGCGCGATTAATGCTCTTCCAATGCCTTTGGGTCTTGACTTGCGAGGTGGCGTGTATTTCCTCCTGCAGGTAGACATGAAAGGTGCAGTACAAAAGAAAGTAACTTCCCTAGCAACTGACATTCGCACGCAATTACGTGATAAAAATATTCGTCACCAGGGTATTGAGCGTGGTGCTGATAGCATCACGATTAATTTTGGCAGTACTACTGATGCAGATTCTGCTCGCACAGTTCTGTTATCTGTACAACCTGAGCTTGTTTGGCAAGTAAAGCCTACTGGCCTGTCGCCAAAGTTAGTCGGTGAGTTTAAGCCAACTGCATTAAAAGAAATTCAAGATAACGCAGTTAAGCAAAACATCATCACTTTAAATAAGCGGGTGAATGAGTTAGCGGTCAAAGAACCGGTTATTCAACAACAAGGTGCTGAGCGCATCGTAGTGCAACTCCCAGGGGTTCAAGATACTGCGCGTGCCAAAGATATTATTGGTCGTACGGCAACCTTAGAGTCTCGCTTAGCAGACCCATCGGTTTCTTCAATTGGCATTGGCGAAACCCCACCTCCAGGTATGGATACCTTCCGCTTTGGAGAAAACCGATTAGGCGTATTTAAGAAGTCAGTAATCTTCAGTGGGGACCGTATTACTGATGCGAGCGCTGGCTTTGATCAAAACCAACGCCCCGCCGTAAATATTTCTCTTGATGCAGCTGGTGGCCGTGTGATGCAGGAAGTAACCCGCGAGAATATCGGCAAGCCAATGGGTATGATTTTGTTTGAAAAGGGCAAAGGGGAAGTTCTCACCATAGCCACCATTCAAGGTGAGTTTGGCTCCAAGTTCCAAATCACAGGTCAGCCCACTACCGCTAGTGCTAATGACTTAGCTCTATTACTCCGCGCTGGCTCCTTAGCTGCGCCAATGGAGATCATTGAAGAGCGCACGATCGGACCAAGCTTAGGTGCTGAGAATATTGAAAAAGGATTTAAATCTCTCTTAATCGGCTTTAGCGCAATTGCCATTTTTATGATGGCTTACTATTTACTGTTTGGCACGTTCTCAGTCATTGCTTTAGCAGTGAACTTGCTCCTGCTGATCTCGGTGTTGTCGATGTTACAAGCTACCCTCACTTTGCCAGGCATCGCAGCGATGGCTTTAGCACTGGGTATGGCAATTGACTCCAACGTATTGATTAATGAACGAATTCGGGAAGAGCTTCGTAGTGGCGCCGCACCACAAACTGCTATTGCCGTTGGCTTTGATAAAGCATGGGCAACAATCTTGGACTCCAACGTAACTACCTTGATTGCTGGTCTTGCCCTCTTAGCGTTTGGCTCTGGTCCTATCAAAGGCTTTGCGGTAGTTCATTGCTTAGGTATTTTGACTTCCATGTTCTCGGCCGTCTTCTTCTCACGTGGTCTTGTCAACCTCTGGTACGGTAGACAGAAGGTTCAAAAACTTGCTATTGGCCAAGTTTGGCGCCCACAGGAGAAATAAGCCATGGAATTTTTCCGGATCAAAAAAGATATCCCCTTTATGCGCCATGCCTTGGTGCTCAATGCGATTTCTTTAATTACTTTCTTGGCAGCTGTCTTCTTCTTGTGGCACAACGGCCTACATCTCTCAATTGAATTTACTGGCGGCACCGTCATGGAGGTAAGCTATCCTCAAGCTGCTCCACTAGATTCGATTCGTGCCAAAGTTGAAAAGTTAGGTTACGCAGATACCCAGATACAGAACTTTGGCAGCTCGCGCGACATCATGATTCGCCTGCCCTTACAAAAAGATGCTGAAGGCAAACTTATTTCTTCTGCAGATCAAAGTGCGGCGGTAATGCAAGTACTAGAGCCAGCAAATAGTGGCGCCAAACTACAGCGAGTTGAGTTTGTTGGGCCACAAGTTGGTCAAGAGTTGGCCATGGATGGATTAAAAGCCCTGATCTTTGTGATCATTGGTATCGTGATTTACCTCTCCTTCCGCTTTGAGTGGAAATTCGCGGTAGCTGGCATCATCGCTAACTTACATGACATTGTGATCATCTTGGGCTTCTTCGCTTTCTTTCAATGGGAGTTCTCGCTCTCTGTCTTGGCAGCAGTACTTGCCGTTCTGGGTTACTCCGTAAACGAATCTGTGGTGATCTTTGATCGTATTCGTGAAAACTTCCGCAAATATCGCAAGATGAATACCCGCGAGATTATCGACAATGCGATTACCAGCACAATCAGTCGTACCGTGATTACTCACGGTAGCACTGAGATGATGGTACTTGCGATGCTGGTCTTTGGAGGCCCAACACTTTTCTATTTTGCTCTAGCTCTAACTATTGGTATTTTGTTTGGTATTTACTCTTCAGTGTTCGTAGCCGCAGCCTTAGCGATGTGGCTTGGCGTAACACGTGAAGATTTAGTGAAGGGCGACAAAAAGCCTGATGATAATACCCGCAATGATGATCCTAATTTTGGGGCACGCGTTTAAGTCTAATGAGGCTTAATTTAAAGAAAAGTTTTGTTGATCAAGAGCGGATAAGATTCTTTTGGTAGCCCCTTGATGCTCAATCGAGTAGGTCTTTGCTGCCTCACTCATCTTGCCAAGATGAGCACTATTTAAGAGCAAATCTTTTAGAGCCTCTATCAAGGCGGTTGATTCACCCATCAATACATCACCTTTAATGCGCTTAGCGGCACCAGCTTGAATTGCGTCCAGGGAAGCTTGCTGAAAGTTATAAGTATGCGGACCCAATAAAACTGGGCAGCCAGCTGCACAAGCCTCTATTAAGTTTTGCCCACCGAATGGCAAGAGACTACCGCCCATTAATACTAAATCAGCGGCACTGTAATACATTGGCATCTCTCCCATAGAGTCGCCCAAGACTACATCTAAGCCAGTGCAATCTTTTGGGATGTCAGGCCATTCGGTACGACGGTGAAACTTTAAACTAGCAGAATGAATCGCATCAGCGACTTCTGCGAATCGTTCAGGGTGGCGCGGTACCAAACAAAGCAAGGGCTGAACTGCAAAAGAATGACTGAGTAGTAAATCTTTCCAAGCCTTTAGAATAATTACCTCCTCACCATCACGTGTACTGGCAGCACAGACCATCAAGCGCTTATTTGCATGCAACTCCTCTTGCCATAGCTTGCCCTGTTTTACCAGCAGTGCGTCAAGAGCTACATCAAACTTAAGATTACCGATAACGCTGATATTTTTTACACCAAGGCTGCGGTAACGCTGTGCATCAAAATCAGTTTGTGCCAAGATGCCTTTGAAGGCTTGAAATAATGAGCGGCCCGCCTTACCAAACCGGTTTACACGACGGGCGCTCCTCTCGGACAGACGAGCATTTACCAAGAACAAAGGAGGGCCGATTTCTGCGCAACGGAAAACAACTGTTGGCCACGCTTCAGTCTCCATAAAGAGACCTAGCCTCGGCTTAAAAGTATTTAGAAAATGCTCTACTGACCAACAAAGGTCATAAGGAAGATATACCTGACATATCTGACCGGAGGCAATTTCCTTGGCAAATAGCTGTTTACCAGTACGACGACCATTTAAAGTCATATGGGTGAGCAAAATGGTTTCACCCCGCGCAAGATAAGCCTCGATTAATGGCTGGGCTGCGCGCGTCTCACCTACTGATACGGCATGAATCCAAATAGATCCCTGGGTGATAGGTTTTTTATATCCAAAGCCTAGGCGCTCTGGGATGTGGTGCATATAAGCAAACGAATGGCGAGCACGCCAAGCTAGGCGGACAAAAGCCAATGGCAGCAAGAGATGCCACAGTAATTGATAAACAGCAAACCAGACTCGGGGGCGTGCCCCGTACTCTGCATTGGAGCTTACACTCACTTTTTGAGACGTTCGGTCAACTCGACCGCCTTACCTAAATATGTAGATGGAGTCATTTCAAGTAAACGTGCTTTTGCATCTTCTGGAATCTTTAAACCACGAATGAAATTTTGTAAATCTACTTGATTAATCCCTTTGCCACGAGTCAATTCTTTTAATTGCTCATAGGGATTCTCAATGCCATAGCGACGCATCACGGTTTGTACTGGCTCAGCCAATACTTCCCAACATGAATCTAAATCTGCTGCAATCACTGCGTGATTTACTTCTAATTTACTAAGGCCACGCATTGCGCTGTCATAAGCCAATACGCTATGACCAAATGCTGGGCCTAAATTACGCAGGACTGTTGAATCAGTGAGGTCACGCTGCCAACGCGAGATTGGTAATTTTTCTGCGAGGTGGCGAAGTAAAGCGTTCGCAACCCCCAAGTTACCTTCAGAGTTTTCAAAATCAATCGGATTCACTTTATGTGGCATGGTCGATGAACCAATCTCACCAGCCTTAGTACGCTGCTTAAAGTAGCCTATAGAAATGTAGGCCCAGAAATCACGATCCATATCCAAGAGAATGGTGTTGGCACGGGTAATCGCATCAAACAACTGCGCCATACCATCGTGTGGCTCAATCTGAATAGTGTAAGGATTAAAAGTGAGGCCAAGACGCTTCTCAACTACATTTTTAGAGAAATTTTCCCAGTCAAAATCTGGGTAAGCAGATAAATGGGCGTTGTAATTACCAACCGCACCATTCATTTTGCCTAGCAATGGAACCGCAGCAATCGAGTCAATCGCTCGCTCTAAACGTTTTGCGATATTGGCAATTTCTTTGCCAAGCGTGCTTGGTGATGCAGGCTGACCATGGGTACGCGATAACATGGCTACCTTAGCATTTTCAAGAGCGAGCTCAGTCAGTATCGAAAGTACTTTTCGCAGTTGTGGCAATAGCACTTCATCGCGCGCCCCACGCAACATCAAACCGTGGGAGGTGTTATTAATATCTTCAGAAGTACAAGCAAAGTGAATGAATTCGCTGGCTTTTAATAGATCCGGGCGACCAGCAACTTTTTCTTTTAAGAAATACTCCACTGCTTTGACATCATGATTGGTAACAGCTTCGATATCTTTAATGCGCTGAGCATCAGCATCAGAAAAGCTTTCTGGGAGCGATAACAAGAAAGCCTCATCAGCCGCATTGATTTTTGGTACATCAGGAAGACCAGCAGCTGCCAAAGCTAATAGCCAATGAATTTCTACAAATACCCGCTGTCGCATAAAAGCTGCCTCAGAAAGCCAAGGGCGCAAAGCATCTAGCTTTCCAGCGTAACGGCCATCTAAAGGAGAAAGGGCATGGAGGGTAGAAAGCGGCTGACTCACGAATATTGCCTTTGCATTGAATATGTCAATAAAACCTATTTTAATGCGTTCTGTGCTTCGGCAGGTCTCCTTTAGGATGGCTATACTGCAACTCTATGAAAATAATCGGATCCCTTACTAGCCCCTACGTACGCAAAGTACGCATCGTTTTTTCAGAGAAAAAGGTTGATGTTGACCTTGAACTAGAGAGCGTTTGGGCGGCAGACACCAAAATAGCCAATTTCAACCCCCTAGGGAAGGTTCCTTGCCTTATTCTGGACGATGGCGAGGCTATCTATGATTCTCGGGTGATTGCTGAATACGCTGATGCTCTGAGCCCAGTGAGCAAGCTCATTCCAGCTGATAACCGCGAGCGCACGAGCGTGAAAACCTGGGAAGCGCTGGCTGACGGTATTACGGATGCCGGTATTTTGGCCCGTCTAGAGCGCACCTGGCGCCCAGCCGATCAACAGAGTTCAGCCTGGGTCGACCGGCAGATGGGCAAAATTCAAACTTCCCTACGTCAAATGTCTGAGATATTAGGCGGAAATGCTTGGTGTCATGGCAACCAAATGACGCTCGCTGATATTGCAACAGGTTGTGCGCTTGGTTGGTTATTGCTTCGTTTTCCAGATATTCAATGGCAAGCGCAATATCCAAACTTAGATCGCCTCTACCAGAAGTTGTTACAGCGGCCTTCTTTTGCTGAAACTGAACCGCCAGCGGCATAAATTAGTTTTTAGTTACTCATTGGGATTAGGCAGAAATAATTCCGCCACCCAAACAGATATCACCGTCATATAAAACGGCAGATTGTCCTGGTGTTACTGCCCATTGTGCCTCTGGAAAGTTCAAACTGAAATTTAAGGGTGCGTGATCTACATTCAACATACAGCTTGAATCAGCTTGACGATAACGCGTCTTAGCAGAGTAATTTCCAGCAGTAGGGGCAATGCCTGCAACCCAACTCGCATCAATAGCCTCTAGCTTATTGGCCAGTAACCAAGGATGCTCATGCCCCTGTGCCACATATAAGGTGTTATTTGGCATATCCTTACGCGCTACGT
>Ga0136642_1000907_pt1 | contig 13916 bp, 9 predicted proteins | sample LowCatLa1302831Y_FD_115313 | JGI IMG/M metagenome (GOLD analysis project Ga0136642, IMG submission 115313) | Freshwater microbial communities from Lower Cathedral Lake, Yosemite National Park, California, USA - 13028-31Y | ecosystem: Environmental > Aquatic > Freshwater > Lake ... | reverse complement strand
CTGCTGAAGGTTTCTGGCACGGTGGTTCTGGTGTTGTAGTACTTCCTTGTGGTGCGGGCAAGACTATTGTCGGAGCGGCTGCAATGGCACATGCCAAGGCCACGACCTTAGTCTTGGTAACGAATACAGTCGCTGCCCGTCAATGGCGCGATGAACTCTTAAAGCGCACATCGCTTCATGAAGATGAGATCGGTGAATACTCTGGATCTAAGAAAGAGATTCGCCCCGTAACAATCGCGACCTATCAAGTTCTGACTACGCGCAAGAAGGGCGTCTATGCCCACCTCGATCTCTTCGATGCGATCGACTGGGGTCTTATTATTTATGACGAGGTCCACCTATTACCAGCGCCAGTCTTTAGGTTTACCGCTGATATTCAATCCCGCCGCCGCCTTGGCCTGACCGCCACATTAGTCCGCGAAGATGGCATGGAGGGTGAAGTTTTCTCACTCATCGGCCCAAAGCGTTATGACGTTCCTTGGAAAGAGATTGAGCAGCAGGGATATATCGCGCCTGCAGATTGCGTAGAAGTACGCATCAATCTCACCGACGCCGAGCGTATGCATTATGCGACCGCCGAACAAGAAGATCGCTATCGCTTCTGTTCAACAACAGAGACTAAGCGCAAAGTGGCAATCGCTCTCGCGCAAAAGCATAAGGATGAGCAAGTTCTCATTATTGGCCAATACATCGATCAACTCGATGCACTTGGTGCCGAACTAGGGGTTCCGGTTATTAAAGGTGAGACCCCGATCAAAGAGCGCGAAGAGTTATTTAATCTCTATCGCGCTGGCGAGATTAAGTGTCTCGTTGTTTCTAAGGTTGCAAACTTCTCAATCGATCTTCCCGATGCGACAATCGCAATTCAAGTTTCGGGTACATTCGGATCGCGTCAAGAGGAGGCACAACGTCTTGGTCGCGTATTGCGTCCAAAGGCCGATGGCCGTGGTGCGCGCTTCTACTCACTCGTTGCTCGCGACACCGTTGATCAAGATTTTGCGCAGAACCGCCAACGCTTCTTAGCGGAGCAGGGTTATGCCTACCGAATAATCGACGCCGACGATATTTAATAAATTTAATAAATTTAATAGATTTAATTTGCGCTGATCGCCTTTAGAAAGCGCTCTGGATTGACTCGGAAGTAATCGTGTGGCTTGCCATCGATATGAATAACTGGAACTTGCTCGCCGTAGAGCTCGATTAAATCTGGTTCCCCATCAATCAAGATCTCGGTGACCTCATAATCTGCCTCACTCTGTAGATCGAGAAGGATCTGATGGGCCTGTTCGCAGAGGTGGCAGCCAGATCTGGAATAGATCGTTACTTGGCGCATCGGCTACCCCCTCGGACCCTTAATAGTTGCTGGGAATGGCCCACTTTGGCTCACTTCCACTAGTTCCAATCCTCTCAGATAGGTAGGCTCTGTGCTTATGCGCTCACCATTCAAGTTTGCCGGGCTGCTCGCTCTCCTCGGAGGCCTTCTTCTTCCACTCACTCCGGCACATGCCACGACCGTTGACTGGGTACCTGCGGGATGGACCAACTACTACGCCGGCACTTCGACTGCCAAGGCGGTCACCAAGCCAGCCACGCCAACATCACACCCAAAGAATGCGAATGCGCAGAGCACTTTCACGATTAATTACGTGAACGTTCCTGAAAATGAGAAGCCGGCAATTGCCGCCGCAGCAGATGCATGGGCAGCGAATTGGAAATCTGCGGTCCCTGTCACGATCACTGCAACGTATGCCAGACAATCTTCGACTTCAGTCTTAGCATCGGCCAGCCCAGTGAAGTTCTTCCACAATTTCGCTGGTACACCAGATTCTGACCTTTGGTATGCATCTGCGATGGCGAATGCACTCGCCGGTAAAGACCTTGATCCCGCGAACCCTGAGATCGATGTACACATTAATTCTCTCGTCGCGCGCACTTTCTACCTCGGTACAGATGGAAATTGCCCACCTAACCAATATGACCTTGAATCCATTCTGCTCCATGAAATGGGCCACGGGCTCGGCTTCCTCTCCAATGATTCTTACAGTGGCAATTTCAGACTTGGCGCAATCGATCAACCAACTCCATACGATGCCTATGCTCAGACTCCAGATGGATCCCGACTATCTGATCTCTCTTCACCTTCGACAGAGCTCGGAACCGCGCTTGTAAGTAAATTGGTCTGGTCGGGTGCAAATGGTGTGGCTGCAAATGCTGGGGTGAAGCCACTTCTCTATACGCCAAATCCATATCAATCTGGTTCATCAGTGAGTCACCTTGACCAAGATACCTTTGGCAAGAGCGGTGCAAATGCCGTGATGTGTCCAAGTTTGAATGCCGCCCAGATCTTCCATGATCCAGGTCCACTCTTGCTCGCTATGTTCGCAGATATGTTGACGAAGCCTCCTGCCGGCGTAGCGACAGCCGCTCCGACTGAGCCTCGGAATGTAAAGGCCCTTGTAGGCGATAAATCAGCGCTTATCAGCTTTGATTCACCAGCTAATTCGCGTACCGCACACGTGGAGAGCTACTCGGTCAAGGTCAACCAGACTGGCCAAGTCGTTACTGGCACCTCGAGCCCGATTACCATCACCGGCCTTAAAAATGGTGGCAACTATTCATTTAGCGTCACCGCTGCCAATTCGCAATTCGGATCATCACCTGCTGCAACAACAAACAATGTCGTCCCACAAGCCACTTGGAAGAGTTCGGTAATCGATCCGGCAGCAGATGCAAAATTCTTAGCAACAAGTACGTATGCAGGTAAGCCGATCATTGTTTACACCGATAGCAAGTCCGGCTATCTCAAGCTGGGAAGCTTCGATGGAAAGAAGTGGGCCATCCAAATTATCGATGGAAACTCGTCCAAACTTGGTAAGACCATCGATGATGTCAGCGGGGCACTCTCACTCTGTAGCTCGAAGGTTGGCAAAGTTGAGACTCTTAACATTGTCTACTCCGATCTGAAGGAGAAAGACCTACGTCACGCAGCATTTGATGGCAAGAAGTGGAGCTATGAAGTTGTCGATGGCAACGGCTCTGCGATTAATGATTACAAGGATCCAGTTCGAGTGGCGACCTCAAGTGATGTCTCTGTCGCCAATGCGTGTGTATCGACCGGCGCCGGGCTCCAAGTTTTCTATCGTGATGAATCTCAGGGAATTCTCTTAGGAGCAACTAAAGTTGCAGGTAAGTGGAATTACGAATTGGTCGATGGCGATCGCGATACGAATAACCGCACAACTGGCGATGTTGGATTCCACATCAAGGCGACCAACGTCGGAAATAACGTCTACCTCTTCTATGACTCTGTTCTTCAGGTGAATCAAGATAAGACCCCAACTCAAGGTGAGATTCGCCTCGCAACAAGAAGCACTGCCTACCCAGAGGATTGGTCCTACTCAACTACTGATCCGGCTGGCAGCGGAACCACTATCGCTGGCTTTGATATCGCTATTTTGCAGGGTAAAAATGGCATAACTGGCGCATGGTTGGCCTCATCTGGAGTATCCCTTCCCAACGCTGATCAGATTCGCTGGGCCTCCCTTTCAGGTACGACCTTAGTAAGCAATTCGCCATCTGATTACTTCGGTACACCAAAAGCTGCAATAGCAACCGATGGCACCAATGTGCTCTACAACTGCGCTGATCGACTCTGCTCGATTAATACTGCGACCAAGGGAATCTCCCTCGTCTCTGGCTTGGACTTCTCAAACGCCGCTCGCTTTGATTGGATCTTCCTCAATAAGCAGGAGTATGCAATTGCAGGAGTGAATGGCGCGCTTCGACTATTTAAGCAGTGAGATTGAATAACCAGTTGCGTTCATAGTTGTAACCACAACTCCTAAGCCTGCAAGGTACTGGCTCTTTAGGAGTTCATCGCTCACTTTATATGCGCTGTAAATATTTCCGGTGCGACTTCCCACCTTGAGGATCACTCGACCTCGCGCCGGTGGCTTCCATCCACTAACGCCTGGGATAGCACTCTTTGAGATATAACTCTTCCAAATGTAGAGACCATCTTTAAAACTCTGCGTGAGATTTGCTTTAGGAAGTGCGAAGCTGGCGGAGATAAATTTACCGAACTTACCGCTTTGATTCATCGTCACTTTAAAGTCCGCACCCATGATCACCAACGAACCGTTTACATAGGAGATAAGTGATGGTGAGAGTACTTGCATTGTGTTGTACTGGTAACTCGTGATCAGCGAACCTGCAGGGCTTATCTCCCAAACAGTGATGTTCGTAAGGCCAGATCTTGTAGGTGGAGTTGGCTTCACAACTACGCCACCTGGATTGATCGCTCCCGTTGGAGTTGGGGTTGGTGTGGGCGTTACGACCGCGCTTGCTGAGGCACCTGCCACCCAGATATTCCCAGAAGGATCTATCGTCGCGGCAGTAGCGACCGCATCAAAAGATGTGGGAATCGGCAGATCCCACAATTGTGAGCCATTGATAGGGCTTACAGCGATCACTTCACCTTGGGTTGGCCCAGCCGTGGGTTCAGAAGTTCCTACAAGGTAGATCGCGCGCTTGGATACCAACGTATCGAACCATTCCCCACCCTTGCCTTGAAAGAAGGTTCCAGAGGCAAGAGCCGGTAGCGATGTCATCTTTACTGCAACAGGTTTAGTCGCAGCCTGCGCGGGCAAGAGGTTAACAACAGTGAAGAGTGCAGCGAGTGCGAGAGTGAAACGCTTCATTAGGCAAGTTCGGCAGAACGCTTTGCAGCTGCGGCCATAGCATCGGCAACAAGCGCAGGAAGTCCACTCGCTTCAAAGCAGGCAAGTGCTGCCGCAGTAGTTCCATTCGGGCTAGTCACATTCTCACGAAGCGTCTTGGCATCTTCACCGCTCTTCTCAAGCATGCCAGCGGCGCCAATAATGGTCTGTACCGTTAACTCTGTCGCGACTTCTTCTGAGAGCCCGAGATTTACTGCGCCAGCGATCATTGATTCGACAAAGGCAAAGAAGTACGCCGGGCCAGATCCGCTTGTTGCTGTAACAGCATCCTGAAGACTCTCTTCGACCTCAACGACCTTACCGCTTGATCCGAGGAAGTGGCGAACAAATCCAAGGTCATCAGCGTTTGCATGAGTACCTGGTGAAATTGCGGCCATTCCCGCACCGATCAAGGTCGGTGTATTTGGCATTACTCGAATAACGGCATGGTTGCCGCCGAGAATTGATTCAATTCCAGCGATTGTCTTACCAGCTACGAATGAGACGATGCTGGCACGAGGACCAAGCGTTGCCTTCATAGAGATGAGGGTCGCTTCGAGATCGGATGGCTTCACAACAACGAGAATCACTTCACACTCGGCGGCGATGCCCGAAACGCTCTGAAGCGTTACGCCATACTTCCGAGCAAGTGCCGAAGCGTGATCTTCACGCTTATCCGTAATACAAATCTGAGATGCAGGGTGGCCAGATGCGATAAGGCCAGCAAGCAGGGCCTGCCCCATATTGCCAACACCTACGATGCCAACGCATTTGCTCATAACCCAACTCTACCGAATCGACCCCTATTCACAGTGGGTTCTTCCAATTACTACTTTTGCCAGACACAAACTAGGCTTCTTCCACTATGGAGGTATCACCAAACTTTGCGCGCGACTGGGTTGAATTTGCCGATCCAGCCAATCCCCAAGAGATCTTCAAATGTGATCTCACCTGGTTGACCTCGTATTTCACATGTATTTATGGCGCTGGGTGTTGTGGCATCGATGCCGATAAGCCAGATGCTGGTTGTTGCTCAGATGGTGCTTATTATTCAGATGAAGCAGATGAAACTCGCACGTTAAAGATTGCAGAGCGCCTGACTCCAGATATGTGGCAGTACTACGACGAAGCACATTCGAAGATGAAGGGCAGCAAGCTCAACATCTCAGAGGTTGGATTTGATAAGGATCGCAAGACTCGAATGGTCGATAACAGTTGTATCTTCCTCAATCGAGTTGGCCATGAAGCACCGGGATACACCGGCACCTTTGGTTGCGTGCTGCACCATTTGGCTCTTAAAGAGGACGTTCATTTTGTAGAGACGAAGCCTGATGTTTGCTGGCAACTGCCGATCCGTCGTTCATTTGAGAACCGTGAAGTTGGCGATCAGACCGTTTCGATCATCGTCATCGGTGAATATGAGCGCAAGGCCTGGGGCGACGGCGGCGAGGATTTCGATTGGTACTGCACTGGCAATACCGATGCGCACGTTGGTCGCGAACCGGTTTATAAATCCAACAAGGTAGAACTTGAGACCTTGATGGGTCCGGCAGGCTATGCAGAATTAGCGAAGTATTGCGACGCTCGTGTTGAGGCGATCCGCCTCGTTCAGGCCGATGTCGAGAAGCGCTCATTGCCGCTCTTCATCATCCACCCAGCCACTATCGCTGCGGGTAAATAACCTCATCCTGCCCACGCGCTAGTCAGTGCTGGGGATTAGGCTACGGAGGTGGCCAAAAGTTCAGCTCCTGCGAAAGACCCATTCCGCTGCACCGAATGTGGGTGGACCAGTACTAAGTGGGTCGGTCGCTGCGGTGAGTGCCAGGCTTGGGGCAGCGTTGAAGAATTAGCAGCGCCTAAGAAGCTCTCATTAGTTGCCGGGACCGTTACTACGGCCGCGACTCCTATTGGCGATGTGAGTCTTGAGAGGGCAAAGGCTCGGACAAGTGGCGTATCTGAATTAGATCGCGTTCTCGGTGGTGGATTAGTCCCAGGCGCAGCAATCCTGCTCGCTGGTGAGCCAGGCGTTGGTAAGTCCACTCTCCTACTCTCTGTTGCAGCGGAGAGCGCACGGCAGAAGATCACAGCTCTCTATATCAGTGGCGAAGAGTCAGCGTCACAAGTTCGGCTACGAGCAGAACGACTCAATGCCATCGATCCAAATTTATGGCTTGCTGCAGAGACAGAGCTTGGCGCCGTTATCGCTCACATTGATCAAGTTCAACCACAACTTCTCATCATCGACTCGATTCAAACTATTGCATCCGCTGCGGTCGATGGCGCACCCGGTGGAGTGACACAGGTTCGCGAGATTGCTGGCGCACTCATCCGCATTGCAAAAGATCGCAACATCACCGTTGTACTCGTTGGTCACGTCACTAAAGATGGATCTATCGCCGGTCCTCGTCTGCTCGAGCACTTGGTCGACGTTGTCCTTAACTTTGAAGGCGAGCGTCATTCGCGCCTACGCTTGATCCGTGCGATGAAGAATCGTTTTGGTGCATCCGATGAAGTTGGCTGTTTTGATATGACAGAGAACGGAATCGAATCACTCGTTGATCCCACCGGTCTCTTCACAACCCGCCATACCGAACCAGTACCAGGTACTTGTGTGACGGTTGCACTTGAAGGTCGCCGGCCACTTTTGGCAGAGATCCAATCACTCGTTGGGCTGCCTGTGGCAGAAGGCCGCGACTTCGGCAACTCTCGCAGAGTCACTTCAGGGCTCGATAACCCGCGCACCGCAATGACTTTAGCCGTCCTCGAACTTCGCGCGAATATTCGTCTATCAGGCCGCGATGTCTATGTAGCGACAGTCGGCGGAATGAAGATGAACGAACCATCGGCTGACTTAGCGGTTGCACTCTCCGTCGCATCGGCAGCGAAAGGGCTCGCCCTTCCCTCAGATTTAGTCGCGATCGGTGAGGTCGGCCTCGCTGGTGAGATCCGCAAAGTGACTGGCGCACAACAGCGCATCGCTGAAGCCGCTCGCCTTGGATTTAAGCGGGCGATGGTCCCAGTTGGATCAGAGATCAAAGTGCCAGGAATTGAAGTCATGGAAGTTGCACGGCTCGAACAAGCGATCGCACGCGTCAAGATCGGGTGATGAAGCCAGAGCCCATTCTCGATTGGTTCGAGAAGAATAAGCGTGATCTTCCTTGGCGCAACACCACGCCATGGGGTGTGATGATCTCAGAGTTTATGTTGCAACAGACTCCCGTAAAGCGAGTATTACCAAAGTGGCACGAATGGATAGATCGCTGGCCATCTCCTGCTGATCTTGCAGCAAGTAAGCGATCTGATGCGATCACTGCATGGGGCAGACTTGGTTATCCGCGTCGTGCGACCAGACTTTATGAGTCAGCGGGAATTATTGCGACAACATTTGATAACGAGGTACCGCGATCGATCGAGGATCTGCGGACTCTGCCAGGTGTCGGTGAATACACCGCAGCGGCAATCGCATCCTTTGCCTTTAACGAGAGCGCACTCGTCATGGATATCAATATCCGTCGACTCTTTGCCAGAGCGATTGATGGCGTTGAATCCCCTACCCAAGCACCATCACAAGTAGAACGAAAGATTCGTGCAGAGTTGATCCCGAATGATGGAGCGTTGTGGGCCGCGGCCACGATGGAACTCGGTGCCTTGGTCTGCACCGCCCGAACCCCGGCCTGTAGTGAGTGTCCTGTATTGACTTCCTGCGCCTGGCGAAAAGCTGGCTATCCCAAGAGTGAGTTAGCAAAACGCACCCAAGCCTGGACTGGGACCGATCGCCAGTGTCGAGGCGTAATAGTTCAGCACCTTCGCGAAGAGAAGAGCGCGACGAAATCAGCGCTGATAAAACTCTGGAGTGATAGCAATCAAGCAGAACGGGCCCTTAAAAGCCTGATTGCCGACCACCTCATTGAGGCGACCGGCAGATCAAGTTTTAAATTGGCTGATTAATCAGATTATTCAGATGGTGTTGAAGCAGTGGTGAGATCACCAGGTGTATCAGGCATCGTTGCCTTTGGAACACCGCGGAATGTAAAGGTGGCTGTTGGGCCTTCACCTTCGACATCGACCAATGTGATCTCTCCTGGCTTTACATCACCAAAGAGGATCTTCTCAGAGAGAATATCTTCAATCTCGCGCTGGATAGTCCGACGTAGCGGCCTAGCACCAAGGAGTGGATCGTAACCTCGCGCTGCAAGAAGTGACTTTGCTGCAGATGTGAGTTCGATCGTCATATCCTTTGCGCGAAGTCGCTCATCGAGGTTTGCGATCATGAGATCAACAATCTGGATGATGTCACTCTCTGACAACTGATGGAAGACGACGATATCGTCGATACGGTTTAAGAACTCTGGACGGAAGTGACTCTTCAATTCATCAGAGACCTTCGCCTTCATGCGCTCATAATTACCGAGTACATCTGATGAGTTGTGGAAGCCAAGACCGAGGGTCTTCGAGATATCGCGGGTTCCAAGGTTCGTTGTCATGATGATGACAGTGTTCTTGAAATCAACGGTACGGCCTTGCGCATCGGTGAGGCGACCATCTTCGAGTACCTGAAGCAGGGTGTTGAAGATATCCGGGTGGGCCTTCTCGATCTCATCAAAGAGAACTACTGAGAATGGCTTGCGACGCACCTTTTCGGTGAGCTGTCCGCCCTCGTCATAACCGACGAAGCCTGGAGGAGCACCGAAGAGACGTGAAGCGGTGTGCTTCTCGGAGTACTCAGACATATCGAGTTGGATCAACGCATCTGAATCGCCGAAGAGGAATTCAGCGAGTGTGCGTGAGAGTTCGGTCTTACCGACACCGGATGGACCAGCGAAGATAAATGAGCCACCAGGACGCTTTGGATCCTTAAGACCTGCCCGAGTACGGCGGATCGCTTGTGAGAGCGCCTTGATCGCTTGATCTTGTCCAATAACGCGGCGATGCAATTCATCTTCCATACGAAGCAGACGTGCAGTCTCTTCTTCTGTGAGCTTAAAGACTGGGATGCCAGTTGAGTTCGAGAGAACTTCGGCGATCAACTCTTCATCAACTTCAGCGACCTGATCAAGATCTCCGGCCTTCCAGGTCTTCTCGCGTTCAGCGCGCTCGGCAATGAGGTTCTTCTCATCATCACGAAGTGAGGCAGCCTTCTCGAAATCTTGACCATCGATCGCAGATTCCTTCGCCTTACGGGCTTCGGCAATCTTGACGTCATACTCTTTGAGTTCGGCTGGAGCAGTCATGCGACGAATACGAAGGCGTGATCCAGCTTCATCAATAAGGTCGATCGCCTTATCCGGCAAGAAGCGATCAGAGATATAACGATCGGCAAGAGTTGCAGCTGCAACGAGTGCACCATCTGAGATAGAAACCTTGTGGTGTGACTCGTAACGATCGCGAAGACCCTTCAAGATCTCAATGGTGTGTGTTACTGAAGGTTCAGCGACCTGAATCGGCTGGAAGCGACGTTCAAGCGCTGCATCCTTCTCAAAGTGCTTGCGGTACTCATCAAGAGTTGTTGCACCAATTGTCTGGAGCTCGCCACGAGCAAGCATCGGCTTGAGGATACTGGCAGCGTCAATTGCGCCTTCTGCAGCACCTGCACCGACGAGAGTGTGAATCTCATCGATAAAGAGGACGATATCTCCGCGTGTGCGGATCTCTTTCAAGACCTTCTTGAGGCGTTCTTCAAAGTCACCACGGTAGCGAGAACCGGCGACGAGTGCGCCAAGATCGAGTGAGTAGAGCTGCTTATCGCGAAGTGTCTCAGGGATATCACCCTTCACAATTGCTTGTGCAAGGCCTTCGACGATTGCCGTCTTACCAACACCTGGCTCACCAATAAGTACTGGATTGTTCTTGGTGCGACGTGAGAGAACCTGCATGACGCGTTCGATCTCTTTTTCGCGACCAATCACTGGGTCGAGCTTTCCTTCACGCGCTGCTTGTGTGAGGTTGCGACCAAATTGATCTAAGACCAAAGATGTTGATTGGGTTCCTTCAGCAGGACCGCCAGATGCTGCTGGCTCCTTGCCCTGATAACCCGAGAGCAATTGAATAACTTGTTGGCGAACACGGTTGAGATCTGCGCCAAGCTTGACGAGCACCTGTGCGGCAACGCCTTCACCTTCGCGGATGAGACCAAGAAGAATGTGTTCGGTACCGATGTAGTTGTGACCGAGTTGCAACGCCTCGCGAAGTGAGAGTTCGAGAACCTTCTTTGCACGTGGCGTGAAAGGAATGTGTCCTGATGGAGCCTGCTGGCCCTGGCCAATGATCTCTTCAACTTGAGCGCGAACGCCTTCAAGTGAGATGCCTAGCGCTTCGAGCGCCTTAGCGGCAACGCCTTCACCTTCGTGGATCAATCCAAGGAGGATGTGCTCGGTGCCAATGTAGTTGTGATTGAGCATGCGAGCTTCTTCTTGCGCGAGAACAACAACGCGACGAGCTCGATCGGTAAAGCGCTCAAACATTTCGGTACCTCCTGTGGGACGGGTCTTACGGGTGAATCGGGACAAGCCTATCGGGGATGGCGCTCGCCCTGCCTGCCCAGAATCTGTGGTCAGCGATCAGTAGAACCCACTATCTAGTGGTTTTATGCCCCAAATCGGGCTAGAACTTCACCTCATTGCGTGGGCTAGTCAGGTTATTTAGTGAAGGTAGGGCGTAGGACCCCAAGGCCTAGAGCCGCCTCAACTGCTGCCATCGCCCGAACGAGGGCCACCTCATTGTTGCGGGCTGCCACAACGCCGAGTGCGACCGGCAGACCATCAACTAGACCCATAGGGACTGCGCCAATCGGTGCACCGGCGATTGATGGTGCGGTCGTGATCCACGAACTGCCACTGAAGCTATCGCCTTCACCAAGTCGTGAGATCCACGCTGGCGAGTATGAGCAACCGATTAATACATCGACATCGGCAAGGGCCTTAGCCAGAGTCAGCTTCGCCCAGTTCAGGTTGCGATCGCGCTTCATCTGATATTTCGGACCTCGTCCGCCAATTTGAAGAGCTTCATCAAAGATCTCTTGTTTGAAGTACTTCATCTCAGTGTCGCGGTTCTGCAGATTGAAGGCGACGACCTGAGAAAGTGATTGCACCTTGGCGCCGACTCGGCTCTTCAAATATGCACCGAGATCTGAGTGGAGTTCGTGCTTCAAAACATCGTACTCATCATCGCCAACTTGATCCTTTGGTGTTGGGATATCGATATCAATAACGCTGATACCGGCCTTTGCGAGTGCATCGACTGCGCTCTGGAAGAGGGCGTTAGTTCCTTCATTGGATGTCAGCCAATTCTTTACAACACCAATTCGAATTCCTTCGCTCTGGCCTAATGCAGCAACAAAACCACTCTGCCCCGTCATTACCTCGAGCAAGAGCGCTGCATCGGCAACAGTCTGTGCCATTGGTCCAGGTGAATCTTGTGATCCGCTAATTGGAATCATCTGCTCGCGCGGAACTGATCCAACCGTTGGCTTAATTCCAACACAACCATTGAGTGAACTTGGACAGATGATCGAACCATCAGTCTCAGAACCCACCGCCATCTTCACTAGATCTGCTGCAACTGCCGCGCCAGAACCTGATGATGAACCACCAGCGCTGTGCTTATGAATCCAAGGGTTTGCCGTGAGGCCACCCATGGCAGACCAACCAGATGTTGATTTCGTTGAACGAATATTTGCCCACTCTGAGAGATTGGTTGCACCAATAACAATCGCGCCGGCTTCCTTAAGGCGAGTCACTAGTGGAGAATCTGAGAGCACAGTCGCATCTGCGAGTGCGAGTGATCCGGCGGTACCCGGCAATCCAACTGCTTCAATATTGTCTTTAATCAGGATCGGTTGGCCAGCAAGTGGAAGTGACTTACCTGACTTGTCATAAGCATCGGCATCGGCCAGTGCGCCCTCGCGAAGCGCGAGTACTGATCGAAGTTCGTAGCCAGATTGGTCAATAGTGGCGATCTTATTGAGGGCGATTTCTACCTGCTCGCGTGAATTCATAGGTGAAGAATAGGAGAGAATACGCAAATGAGGCGCCTTTACCGGAGAACCATCAAGCTCTTCACCGACCGCCAGGTCTGGGTTCGCCAAATCACGGTCGCATCAGCCGCATCCGGCGCTGCTTGGCTGATCGGTAATACCTTTATCAAAAGTGGCGGCATTGTCGCGGCAATCGTCTGCGCCTTGTCGATTCGAATCTCACTCTATAAATCTGTCCGTGAGGGCTTTGGTCAAATAGTTGGAACCGCAATCGGGGCGAGCGTCGCTCTTGGCACAGTAGGACTCTTCCATCTTGGATTTATCGCTGTCGCAACCACTGTCTTATTCTGTTCAATTGTCGCCCGCGCCTTGCACCTTGGTGAAGTCGCATCCGTAAACGTCCCCGTAACCGCCCTGATCGTTATTGGCCCTGGTATCAGTGGCAATACAGCTTTACACAGATTGCTCTCCACACTAGTTGGTGCGGGAATTGCGATCGTCTTCTCATACTTCTCGCACGCTTCAACTCCGAAAGGCCGTACCGAAGCTCAGATCCAGATCCTCGGCGAAGATTGTGCAGCGCTGCTCTCTGAGATGGCTGAAGGTGTTGTGACGGGATATGACGAGGTCACATCTGGAAAGTGGCTCGCCAAAGGCCGCGTCCTGATTGAAGAGATCCCCAAACTTCGTGCCCAAGCACTTGAAGCAAAGCGCTATGCACGCTGGTCACCACTTGAAGCCGAAGATGATGCCGATGCGCTCTATATATCTGGAGTAGCGATCGAGCACACCATCGTTCAAGTCCGCACCATAGCTCGAGCACTTTTCGACGCTGCGGTCGCTGGCGATAATTTCATGTCTGGCTATAGCGAATTAGCACAAGCGCTGCTCGATACTAGCTCTGCGATCCTTACGAAGATTGAATATATCGAACTCCATAGCAACACCGATCAAATCGATAATGTCGCTCACGATCTTCGCCTTGGAAGTCGATTGCTCGCCGAACATCTCTTCGATCTCGCTGGCTCAGTTGATCAAGATCAATTAGTGCGGGCAGTATCAATCGTTGGAAACATGGAGCGCATCGCGGATTCATTAGATGAGAGCAGCCCAGCCCTCAAGGATGTGAAGACACCAGGTGAACCCGTCCATATGCAGGTGCTTGAAGTGAATCCGATTCAGCAAGGAAAGCGCTGGCGAAAGAAGATCATTCGCTTCTTTAAGGT
>Ga0136642_1000905_pt1 | contig 13925 bp, 29 predicted proteins | sample LowCatLa1302831Y_FD_115313 | JGI IMG/M metagenome (GOLD analysis project Ga0136642, IMG submission 115313) | Freshwater microbial communities from Lower Cathedral Lake, Yosemite National Park, California, USA - 13028-31Y | ecosystem: Environmental > Aquatic > Freshwater > Lake ... | reverse complement strand
GGGTGTCAAGACCACCGATGACAAAATGCTGAAACTCAACATGGCAATGATTGATGACGTGGCTCGCGTTATCAGTGACTTTGTTAAAGAATACAAAACACTGCCAACTGATGATCGTCCAAAGGTCATGTTCGTTATCGACTCGCTTGGTATGTTGCTTACTCCGACTGACGTGAATCAGTTCGAAGCCGGTGAAATGAAGGGTGACATGGGCCGCAAGCCTAAGGCATTGACCTCTCTTGTTCGTAACTGTGTTAACATGTTCGGTAGTTTGAACATTGGTATGGTGTGTACTAATCACTCATACGCATCACAAGACCCGTACAACCCGGATGACAAAATCTCCGGTGGAGCCGGTTTCATCTATGCAAGTTCTATCGTTGTGGCTATGAAGAAACTCAAGCTGAAAGAAGACGAAGATGGTTCTAAGGTATCAGAAGTTCTTGGTATCCGTGCAGGGTGTAAGATCATGAAGACTCGCTACAACAAGCCATTCGAAGATATTCAATTGCATATTCCGTACTCAACCGGCATGAGTCCATATAGCGGCTTCTTTGACTTGCTTGAAAAGAAGGGCATGATTGCTAAAGAAGGTAATCGTTATACTTATATTGACTTAAACGGTGTGGTTCACAAGTACTTCCGCAAGGAATGGAACAAGAATGCAAATGGTATTTTTGATCTAGTAATGCTAGAGTTCGAGGAAAAGAACAAATCATTAGTTCCAACTCCAAGTGACGAAGAGGATCTTGAAGGAGAGACAGCATGAGCTTAGATATGATTTCGGAAGTGTGGGACACACTGCGCTCACACATTGATTCTAATGATCGTAAGGATGCAGCCGATTCTTTGATTAATTTGTTAATTGACCACAACTATGAAGTCAGTGAAATCAAAACTGAATTCAAGGGTGACAAAGATATCATGGCTGCAATTAAGTATTACACTGAACAACATGAAGTCGAAGAAGAATACGACGATGACGGTGATGACAACGACGATAACGACGATTACTAAAAATGAATTGGTATACAAAAATCTCATTTGATTTAAGTGCTATCCCTGATTTCATATCTCACCATGATGCGCAGTTGTATGCGGCGAAGGCTGATGTGAAAATCTCGGGTAACGTTGAAAAGAATGTTGCTGCGTTGCCAGGTATCACCGAGCGTCACTTCAACCAGCTTCAAGAAGTTGAAGCGGTGCTTGAATTTTTAAACTTACAGCTACGAAAACTACGCCGTAAGCATTTTCAGAAGTATCTGGAAGCATACAACAGGGCGCTAACAAGCCGTGATGCAGAAAGATACACAGACGGTGAGGATGAGGTAGTTGACTTTGAAACACTAATCAACTCTGTTGCATTCTTACGCAATCAGTATCTTGGTATCATCAAGGGCCTGGAAAGTAAAAACTTTATGCTAGGGCATATTGTTCGTCTAAGGGCTGCGGGAATGGAAGATATTTCGCTTAACTAAATTGGGTAAACCTCATGTTGCAAAATATGAGGTTTCCTGTTATAATAGTCGTACATCATAACACAGGTACTATATGGCATACTCACCCGCTAATCTTTCTACTGCTTGGGAAGACCTCACTGAAAATACCAATCCATGGACTATCCGCAAAGAAGTACAACAGCTCCGTTCAACTGAAGACTTGTTGGCACTCAGTGTAACTTGGAAACGATTACGTGATAACAACATCACACACAATGTTACCGGCTTAAAAGATGATGAATTGTTTGATTTCATTATCGAAGAGGACCGAGTCCTTGCTGCTACTATCAGAGACTATTACAGCAAGAAAATTATGATGATGGTACTCAAGGACATGCCGCTGTCCGCGTTCAGAAAAGATATGAATGCATTTATTCACAGTACAGGGAAGCAGTTCACTGAAAAGGATGTGCCGATGGTGTTTCGTATTCCCGAATTCTACGAATATGACACTAAAATGGAAGTCATGCGTACGGAAATAGTTAGTGTTCCTGCAGGATTCTACCCCGGTAACTTACGTAGTCTGACCCCAGTGAAGTACTTTAAGCGAAAAATTGCAAGTAAAGTTCGTCATGAATATTGGCTCAAGACCAAAGAGAATCATAGCGCTATGATTCTGCTTGATGATGGTAATCCGTTGCAGCATATGTGGGAACGTGAATTTGCTAAGGACCATGTCACCGTCAGCGGTTCTTTCAGACCCACCAAGCGCGATGGCTTTGTTTTCTACACAATGGAGAAGTGGCATTTAGCGGTTGACTAATAATCCGAAATCTGATATAATACACTTATGTTAGAAAAACACTTGAAAAGTCGGCACTTAAACTTAGAACTGCATCGCCCGATGCTAGACGAAGTTGAACAGGTGGCGACTTTTTACTTGTGGAATCTAAGCGGACAGCTTGTTGGCTACCAGCAATATAGACCCAACGGTGAGAAAAAAGCACAAAATTCTCCTAGAGAGGGAAAGTACTTTACGTACAAAAAGCAACCTACACTAGCAGTTTGGGGTGTTGAAAGTTTGCACTTGACACCTGATGTTGTATTCTTGACTGAGGGTGTGTTTGATGCGGCCCGTTTAACGGATCGCGGATACAGTGCCCTTGCAGTGTTAAGCAACAACCCCTCTCCTGACTTAGCCAATTGGTTGGCGTGCTTAAATCGCAGGGTCGTTGCAGTGTGTGACGATGATGCATCCGGACGAAAGCTAGCTAAATTTGGTCATACTGCATTGTTCATGCAAGCAAAAGATTTGGGTGATAGTTCCGACGAGGATGTTACTGAATTATTGGCAACTTTCGGTTGACGTTAAATCAAAACGGTGTTATAATAGATACTTAAACAGGAGATATCAAATGAGTAAAATGAGCAACTTGGCACTGACTATCGCAGAATACCTTGAACAAGGTGACAATGTTTATCGAATTGCATCAGTACTTGATGTCCCTCTTGCTTGGGTGCAAGAAATTGAAAAGGAAGTGGTCCTCAGTGAAGATGTGACTGACTGGTTCCTTACACAAGCTGACAACAAATTTGTTGATACAAGCAGCTACCCAAACGAGATTTTACTTGACAATTAATCGTTTTGGGTATATAATAGAATCTTAAACAGTAAAAAGGAAACTAAATGTCTACAGTTCGCATCATCAATGGCTCTTATCGTAAACAGCCCGTGACAAATCAAGTGTTCTCTCTTGTCAAGGGCTATCAACTTGGCGCCAAAGGTGGCTACGTTACTGTGAAGAATGAAGGTCAATTCGCAATTGCGATTAAAGAAGTTAAGGTGCTTGTTGATAGTATGAATGAAATTGAATATGTTGATAGCTCTGTCGCTATCAGTGAAGCTATCGTTGAAGTTAAAACGGCTCCTGTGAAAGAAACAGAAGTAGAAGCAATGGACCGCATTGCATCACGCTTTGCAGTGCTTGATGAAATGTCTCGTGCATGTATCAACGGCGACATTCGTGCTATGATCGTAACAGGTCCACCGGGTGTCGGCAAATCACATGGCGTGACTTTGCAGATGGAAAAGGCATCTATGTTTGACAAGATTTCTGGCAAGCGTCCGCGCTTTGAAATTGTCAAAGGTGCAATGTCAGGCATTGGCTTGTTTGCTACACTGTACAAATACTCTGACGCTAAAAACGTTTTGGTGTTTGATGACTGTGATGTTTGGGAAGATCAAGACGCATTGAACGTGCTGAAAGGTGCTCTCGATTCTGGTAAGACTCGTCGTATCTCTTGGAATAAAGATTCGCGTATCTTGCGTGACGAAGGCATCCCGAACACATTCAACTTCAATGGCTCTGTTATTTTCATCACTAACTTGAATTTCAATGATCGTCGGTCTAAGAAGATTCAAGCTCACTTGGATGCATTGCAATCTCGTTGTCACTATCTGGACCTAACAATCAATTCTGAAAGCGACAAAATGTTGCGTGTCAAGCAAGTGCATCGTGACGCTGATGGTGGTCTGTTTGCTGACTACGATTTCACAGCAGAACAATCACAAATGGTGATCGACTTCATGTGGGACAATCACACTAAACTGCGTGAAATTTCTTTGCGCATGTGCTTGAAGATTGCAGACTTGGTAAAGATCAGCCCGCAAAATTGGCAAGCACTGACAAAATCAACATGTATGCGTTAATCGTACTGAAAAATAAAAAAGAGACTTAGGTCTCTTTTTTGCCGTTACGCTTGCATTTAGTAATGCAATACTATATAATAGTGAATGGACGTAACAACAGCAGAACACTTAATATATTACATGAAGCACAATCTGCGCCTGAGTAGATACGATTCAAAATTCTTAGAAAACATTGAACAGATTGCACATAATGGACATAATATAACATCGAACCAAGTGACCTTGTTCCAAAAGATTATTGGCACATACGCTAAACAGTTTGCTAGTAAGGGAATGTACATTGATGAACTAGCAAAGTTGCCGTGGGAAACGGCAATAGTGCCTAGCAATGCTGAATATGTTGATACCTTTATTACCATTGATAACAATTCTATCAAGTGCAAAGCTCCCTATAATAGAGGATTCATTCAGACTGTTAGCAAGTCAGATGGGCATAACTTTGTATGGGATAATACAAGTAAAGCATATATTGCAACCTTTGGAACACGAAATTTGAAGTTTGTTATCACTGCAACAAAGAAGCATTTTAATAACATACACCATTGTCCTGTTACAACGGACTTGCTAAACAGCATATATGAGTATGAGGATATAAAATATTGGGCACCTACTCTACTAAATAATAATGGTAAGTTGTTTCTAGCTGCACTTACTCTTCCTCTTGCAGAAGCTATTTCACATATTGAATTAAACTTGCAGCCCCGGACGTTGGCCGAATTGGTTAGCTACGGGATAACAATTGACGAATCGGTAAAAGCCATGCTTACCTCTGAGTTAGAATTGTTCGCTGCACAGTTTAATCCAATAGTTGAACTTGGCAAGGTGGTAGATATTGTTCCATGGTTGCAGGAACTAGGATGTGAGTGCGTGTACTTTTCAGGTGCTAGTAACTTATTGGCGAGTAAAGTACTCTTACGCAAACAATTAAACATTGCGAATATCAGTTGCTATGACGTTAATGATATCGAACAAATGCCCGATGCATCTACCTTTAATTTCCCGATAGTCATACGCTTTCGGACAGTAATTGATGCAGCATACGAACCCTATAGGGTAACAAAGATTATAAAACTAGTGGACTCGCGTCCGGTAACAATAAGGTAAAAATGAAGACTTGTACAATACATATTGCAGATGAGGTAAACTGCAAACTAACGGGACTGGAGCTATCAGAGCGTAAAGCTCTAATGAAGCTTTTTGAATATGATATACCGGGTGCACGATATCTGCCCGCAGTCAGATTAGGTAGATGGAACGGCAAGACCAGTTATTTCAGTCTCGGTGGTACTACCTATCTTAACTTGCTTGAAGAGATTATCCCGATCTTGGATCGTGTGGGATATGATATTGAATTGAATGATACACGTGAATATCAGACTAACTTTGCATTTGCAGAAGTGTCAGAGGAAACATTCAAACACAAAGTATGGCCCGTTGGTCATCCTATCGCAGGACAACCTATTGTATTGCGTGACTATCAAATTGAGATTATCAATAATTATCTCACGAATCCACAGTGCTTACAAGAGATTGCAACGGGTGCCGGCAAGACAATTATGACTGCGGCCCTTAGTCATTCAGTTGAACAATACGGTCGTAGTATTGTCATTGTACCCAACACTGACTTGGTTAGACAAACTGAAAAAGATTATATTAATCTAGGTCTTGACGTTGGTGTGTACTACGGTGGTAGAAAAGATATCAATAAGACACATACAATTTGCACATGGCAAAGTCTGAACGTAATGTTGAAGAACACCAAATCAGGCGAAGCAGAAATTACTATTCAAGACTTCCTAGAAGGTGTTGTCTGTGTTATCGTTGATGAAGTTCACCAAGCAAAAGCAGATGCATTGAAAACATTATTGACTACGGTAATGGCGCAAGTGCCGATTCGTTGGGGGCTGACTGGAACTATTCCTAAGGCAAAGTTCGAAAGTCAAGCACTATTTGTTAGTCTCGGTCCTGTTATCAGCAAGCTATCGGCAAGTACATTGCAAGAGCAAGGTGTCTTGGCAAACTGTCATGTTAATGTGGTTCAATTACAAGACAAAGTTGAGTTCCCCAACTATCAAACTGAATTGAAACATTTGCTCGAAGATTCAACTAGATTGGATACGATAGCATCATTAATTGTTAATTTGAAAGCCAGCGGTAATACGCTAGTTCTGGTTGACCGTGTGAACGCCGGAACTGAATTAGTCAATCGTATCCCTGATGCAGTGTTTATCAGCGGTGGCACCAAGGCACAAGTAAGACAAGAGGAATACGACAAGGTGTCCGTAGAGTCTGGATTGGTGCTTGTTGCGACATACGGTGTAGCAGCAGTTGGTATTAACATTCCTCGCATTTTCAACGTGGTTCTTATTGAGCCCGGTAAGTCATTCGTGCGTGTCATTCAAAGTATTGGTCGAGGTATTCGTAAGGCAGAAGATAAGGATCATGTTGAAATCTACGACATTACTTCAAGCTGTAAATTTGCCAAGCGACATTTGACCAAGCGTAAAGAATTCTATAAAGAGGCTAATTACCCGTTCTCTATACAGAAACTAAATTACAAATAAAGCTTGACATTCCTACTTATATAGACTATAATCAATTAACTGAAAGACATAACCTGTGCGTATATTAACCCTCGACAACACCTTCTATGATTTGGAAACTCTGCCCGAAGAGATTGATGATCTGCGATTCGCAATCCTAGATAATAGCAATCCTCTTAACGTAGACTATCATTATATTCCCTTGATCTTTCTTGAATCATTTAACTCTCCTGCACTAGTGTTAAGGATTGGCAAGCATACGATTAAGATGCCCGTTGATTGGCAGATTGTTATTGGTGAAAAAGAACACGGTGATCTAGAGACATTACCCATGACTAGTATTAATGATCGCGGCTTCAATGCATTCATTTTCAATCCACTATCGTCATTCAGTGCAGAATTTCTCCCCATTGACATTGTTGATATCTATCATGATGTAACTTGGTTCGCTCCCCGATTGAAAAACGGACAGTTCTTGTGTGTCCCGTTAGAAGATGGTCCTAAACCACGATGTGCATATTTTGTCAAAGAAGTAAGTCGCAACTGTGAGATTATCGACTATAGCCAAGCTTGGTAAATTTCAATCCTCAATAAATTGTATAGGTAAGTATGGCAACTAAATCAGCAAAAGTAGTAAAAGTAAAAACTCCTGCGGACGAAAAGCTAGACAGACAAGACTTTAATCTATTCGATGCACTGGCTGCTATGGATAGAAAAGACTACGGTTATCTTGAAAGTTTGACTGAAGAACAACAACGGAAATTTGTTCCATTCATGATGACACATTGGATGAGTGCTATTCAAGCGAAGGGTGACATTGCAGGATACTATGTTCGCAGTGTTGACCACTATGCCAATATGCATTTGTTCAATGAGATTGTGCAAAAGCATCCTAAGCTGCAATGGCTGATGTTGTGTGCTGCAAGTCCCGGTCAAGGTAAGCAGTTTCATAAATGGATTCCGCACTTGAGTACCAAAGTATCTTTGCTCAAAGAGCAGGCGAAGAATGCTGACGTTAAAGAATACTTTACTAAGATTTATCCTAAAGCAAGTGCATCAGATATCACTGAGTTCGCATCAGCATTTGTAGTGGATCAACGCCGCAAATGTCATTTGGCTGATCTATTTCCCAACTTAAAGCATTGCGACATTGAAGCACTTAATCAAGTTATCACTGACGCTGAGATAGAACAATATGAAAAAGACCGCGGTAACAAGTAATACAGTTAAGCATGAATGCGAATTTTGCAAGCGTTCTTTTGCCAAAGAAACTACTTTGTTTAGCCACGTTTGTCAATACAAGCATCGATGGATTGAGCGTGATAAAAAAGGCAATCGAATCGGCTTTCAAGCTTGGTTGCAATTCTATCTACGGAATAGCACTGGTACAAAGAATCGCACGGTAGAAGAGTTTATCAAAAGTCCCTACTACAATGCCTTTGTAAAGTTTGGTAATCACTGTGTTGAAATCAATGCAGTAAATATCAGCAGGTTCACTGATTGGCTTCTCAAAGAACAAATCAAGATTGACGTGTGGTGTACTGATACAGTCTACACAAAGTACCTCATTGATTATACACGTAACGAGGATGCATTCGATGCAATCGCACGAAGCATAGAAACGTCAATCAAGTTGGCCGAGCAGGAAAACATTCAAACATCGGATTGCTTGCGCTATTGCAATCCTAATCGAATCTGCTATGCGATTACTACTGGTAAGATCAGTCCTTGGTTATTGTATCAGAGTGACAGCGGTACTAAATTCCTTTCCGAGTTAAACGAGGATCAGGTTTCCATGGTCATCAGCTACATCAGTCCCGAACAATGGGCTATCAAGTTCAGACGCGACCCGGATATGGCTAAGCAAGTCAAAGAGTTGTTAAAAGCAGGCGGGTATTGACATTTAATCCATAATCTGTTATAATACAGATATGAAAGCAATATACGACATTGAAAGTATGAGCCCTTGGCAGGCTTTTAAACAAGGTGAACTAACAATGTTCACTGCGGCACGGCGTTCTGGTAAGAGTATAATTAATCAAATGTATGGATTAATAAGTATGCCTCATCCAAAATTTAAAATACATAATCAAGCGCAAGTGGATGGGCAAACCTGGTATACTGTAGGAGTCAATAAAGAAGTATGCGAATGGTTGCACACCCAACCTGCCGAATTATTTTACGAGCACCTGGGGCAAACCTGGAGTTTTAGTGTGTACGAATACGACATACATGAAAAACTCTACACACTAATGGCACTGCGATGGAGTTAACACTAGATGAAGGTCGTGTATACGGGTCACGGTATCATACTGTGCATCCTGTTATCAGTTGGGGCTTAGCCGACGACTGGGGAGGGATTGATACATGGGCCAATATGGAAGACTGGTGTATTACCACATTTGGTCCCACTCCCAAAGACGGCGTATGGACGCCTAATGCACGCTGGTATATGAACAATAGTAAGTTTTGGTTTCGCACTGAGAAAGATTTATCTTGGTTTGTATTGAGGTGGTCATGAATGAGCTGGCAATACAATGGTTGCGCAAAATGGACTGATATTACGGACTGGTGTGATAACTGTCTAGAAGATGATTGGTACACTAATGGCTCCGAAACTATTTACTTTATTAGTGGCCCTGCATATACATTGTTTTTGTTAAGGTGGAATTAATTGGATTTTCTTGCACGAGTATTACCGCGTATCCTAGCAGGCATTGCAAGCATTTTAGATGCTAGTAGCTTGCGTGAGCGCGTGTACAAACAGCAACAAGAACATGAATTAATGTGGACTAGCTTAGACGATATTGCACGAATGTATAAAGACACGCCGCCCGGAGAATATGCTAAGAATACACTTAAACAAGTGAGTACACGATATGGACGCTGAAACACAAACACATAATTCAAGTTGGGTTACCTTTGGCAAAGAACGCTACCATCAACATCCGGAAATGGAACAGTGGTGTAGGGATAATATAGGAGAAGGTAAATGGACATATGGCTCTCCCGAAAATTGGGAAGGTATGGGCAGTAACATTTGGGTCATGCATAGTATGTTTGGTAATACCACTTTCTGTTTTAAAGAAGCTAAACACCTAGCTTGGTTTCTATTGAGGTGGGAATGAATCACTACGGAAGCGGCAAGCCATACTTTGCGCATCGTATTAAGGTAAAGGACTTACCCGAGGGGGCATTCGAATGGTGTGAAGAATACAATGATGGTGGTCAGCCATTCAGACGATTCCACGTGGAGTGGGACCATTATTATGTTGGCGAAGGTGGTCATAAAGGATTTACCATTGTACAGTTCGAATGGGAAGAAGCTGCTATAATGTTTAAGTTGAGGTGGTTATGAATAATAAAAAAATTGAAGACTTTGTTAAGCGGTATGGTATCACAAGTATAGAGTATACTAGAGCAAATAATTATAGTAGGTATGATTATGTAAATACAGCATCAGGTCAACTTGCCTTTCACAATGACCGGCAGCAAAACGTAGATATCGAAATACCGTTAAGGGCGCTTGAGCATTTAGTTAAAATGGATGATAATGCAGAAGAGGATTATCTAGCTAGAAAAGAAGAGGCACAAATGCGAAAAAACTATCCTGCATTAGAAGAAGCATATAGTCAATATAAAATGTTATTAGAACTGTACCGATGATTGCATACATCAAAGACAAGTATCTAACCTGGCGTACTAGCCTAGATAAACAAACACGAGACTGGAATAAATGGTACGAAGAAACTGTTGTATTTCGTGCTGACACGATTGAAAATATGTTTATGAACTTCAAGCACATACTTCCAGTGTCTATAGAGATATTTGATCTTGACGAACCGTTTGGATGGGCACTGGGCGAAGACATTCGACAGTATATGTATCCTAACCGAGCATTAGGTGACTGTGCAGTTCATTACTTTGCGCGCGGGGTTCGCAATCAATGGGATGGGCGTTTTCACTTTAACGAATTTAGTGGGGGTGACCAAGTTTTTGTAGCAACTAACAATGAAATAGATGCTATTATGATAGCGTTAAAATATTCATAATGACCACAGAAGAAAAAATGATATCAAAGGCAGTCAAGGAAATAGCCAATGAAATTGACTTCCATGTACTTGCTGATTTATACTCACAAGACGGTTGGACTGAAGTTAATTTACCGAGACAACCCAGAGAAACGGTAGTTGATATTATATCCTGGTGTACTAGCCTAGACATTAACTGTTACGGCAGGGGACAACGATGGGTGTTTGAAAAGCAAAAAGATGCAGTGTTCTTTAGTTTGAGGTGGGCATGAGAGTAGAGTTTCCGCAAGGCGTGCCAGAAGGTTGCATCGAATGGTTGTACGAAAATGTAGGCCGGGGCAATATGACTTCTCTCATAGACAGCAACGATTATGCCTGGTTCTACGAGCGTATTTCAAAATCAGTGACGCCGCATGCGTTTGGCGACGACCCATTTGAATATGTGCCTACTATCACAGTCAAAGATGAAAAGTTAGCAGTGTTGTTTATATTGAGGTGGTCATGAAATACTGGAATAAACAAAAAGAAGTTAGAGAGCGATGCTGGACTAAAGTATTACTTCACCAAGATCCACACCCCTATCCAAGTGGGTATAGAGGTTGGAATCGATATTACGAGTTTGATGGTCTAAAACGAAAATTACAAAATAATCCTAGCAAAAGAAAGTTTTACATGATGATACTAAACAAAGAGATTTGGTTCGAATGCGGGGCCGATGCAACTTGGTTCATGCTAACTGATTATGAAAAAGCCTAAGACAAGATTCAAACAGCGAGCCAAGGAAAAGCCACCCAAAGGTGCATTGATAGTTGACTATGTATCATATCGCCTATTCCTACCTTATAAACATCCAGTTGACTTGTATAATAACAAAGAATTAGATATAATATGTAAATGGTGCGAAAAGACATTTCCCGCGGATGAGTGGCGTTGTAATAGAAACAACTGGCCAGGTCATATATACTTCCTAAAAGAAAGTTATCTAACAATGTTTTTATTAGTGTGGGCAAAATGATATGGTTTGGCTAACTAGGCCTGTGCCACCAAAACCAAGCATGTGGCCCTGGCCACATAAGTTGCCTCGCAATAAATTAGAAAGACAAGAAGATATGGCAAAATGGGAAATACATAAACGAGCAGGCAATCTACTAGAAGCTGCCTGGTGGCGTTGGATGCCTGGTGTAACTATCAGTGTTAAGTGGCCGCACGGACCCGTTGAAAAAAGCGGTGACTGGGCCGCAAGTCTAACTGAATCAGCTGATCCAAATGATCACTATAGACCATGGCTTGAGAAGAATGTGGGCAAGCAGGGATGGGATTGGCAATGGGGGCTGAGAGATAATAATGCAGCAGAAAACAGACTGACAATTAAAGTTAGAACGAAACATGCAATGTGGGCCACGATGGCTTCACTACAGTGGGGCTAAAATTAGGTTGACAATAAATGTAATTTAGTGTATAATACTTACATTAAGGAAAACAAATGAAAACATGGGTAACTAGCGATTTGCATTTTGGACATAAGAATATCATGTCCTTCTGCCCAGAGACGCGCCGAAGATTTAGAAACGATGTAGACTACATGACTGAGGCTATGATCAAAGAATGGAATGATTTGATCGAACCAGCCGACACCGTTTACATATTGGGAGATGTAGCATTCTTGAGCGGGCACAATGCCGCTTTGGTAATGATGCGTTTGAATGGTATTAAGATTTTGGTAGAAGGCAACCACGACCGCAAGACATTGATGGATGTGAATTTCCGCAATGAGTTTAAGGAAGTACACAAGTATTTGGATATCACTTATAACGGTACCAAGGTTGTAATGTTCCACTATCCTATTGCAGAGTGGGATCAAATGCATCGTGGATCAGTTCACTTGCACGGTCACTTGCATGGTGGTATCAGTGGGATGGAAAAGTTCCGATGCCGCGATATGGGAATGGATGCAACCGGGATGATTGCTATTTCGATGGAAGACGCCATTGCTAGTGCAATGAAGGGCGAAATTAAAGGCCACCACTAAGGAGTTGATATGAAGTTGCTTGCAGATGAATATAACGGTATCTATGTATGGGTTGAAGAACTTGACGAAAATATCGAACTTAGTCCTCATTTTGATTATGAGGAAGATGCTATTAAATGGCGGGATACAATGAGAACTAAACTAGTATGATAGTCTTATTGTTAATCCTAGCCTTATTCACTAAGCACTTTATCATTGACTTCCCGTTGCAGGGACCGTATCAGTGGATGAACAAGGGTACGTACGGGCACCCCGGTGGTGTGCTTCATGCTGCATTGCACGGAGTAGGTACATTTGCGTGTTTTTATTTGGTTGCGCCGTATGCTGCAATTTATCTTGCACTCATGGATACAGTTGTTCATTATCATATTGACTGGGCCAAGATGAATATCAATGCAAAAATGGGTTGGGCAGCTAACACTCATCCTGAATTTTGGTACTTACTCGGGTTAGATCAATACTTACATGCCCTTACATACGTGGGTTTAGTCTATCTAGTGACTTAAATTTCGGTTGACATTAAATAGTTTTGGGTGTATAATAGACTCATAGACAGCAACAAATAGGAATATAAAACGGGCTATTATGATCATCACTGTAACGTTGACGTATTAAAGGGTAAGACTCTATCCAGCATTACGGGTGAAGTAGGAGACGGCCAAGTTGTGTTTGTAACTACAGACGGTGAACGTTATCGTATGTATCATGAACAAGCCTGCTGCGAAAGGGTAAGTCTTGAAGACATCGTGGGCGACTTGCAGGACCTAGTGGGAAGCGAGATACTAATTGCCGAAGAAGTTGAAGGTGAAAGCCCAACTGACTTTGAAGAATATGAATCCCATACTTGGACTTTCTACAAGTTTGCAACTCGCAAGGGTTATGTGGACTTGCGTTGGTTAGGTTCTAGTAACGGCTATTATTCAGAAGGTGTGAGTTTTTGTAAGGAATGATATGACAGAAATTGAAAAACTTGAAGCTCGCATTGAAGCCACCGACACTGCTATCGCCAATGTTAAAATGGCAATGGGTGTGGATCGTAAACTAAGTCACGATAAACACACAAATGGTCATTTTACAAAAGCACTGGACGAGCTAACAAGCATTCGTTCACAATTGCGCAATCTTAAAGTTAGAGTAGAAACAGTAGGCCGATAAAATGTTTAAAGATGAATT
>Ga0136642_1000904_pt1 | contig 13928 bp, 13 predicted proteins | sample LowCatLa1302831Y_FD_115313 | JGI IMG/M metagenome (GOLD analysis project Ga0136642, IMG submission 115313) | Freshwater microbial communities from Lower Cathedral Lake, Yosemite National Park, California, USA - 13028-31Y | ecosystem: Environmental > Aquatic > Freshwater > Lake ... | reverse complement strand
GCGTAATAGCCACCCAGATCGATGGTGCTGGGACTGTCACTGCTGGTGATCATTTCTTCGTGCAGTTTCTCGCCCGGGCGAATGCCGACGACTTCCTGCTTGCAATTCGGGCCAATCGCCTCGGCCACGTCGCTGATACGGTAAGACGGAATTTTGGGCACCAGAATTTCACCGCCTAAGGCATGCTCCAGCGCCCAGAACACCATTTCCACGCCTTCGTCCAAGGGGATGTTGAAGCGCGTCATGCCCATGTCGGTGATGGGCAAAACGCCAGACTTGGCCTTGTTCATGAAAAACGGAATCACAGAGCCGCGCGAGCCCATGACATTGCCGTAGCGGACCACGGAAAAACGCAAATCCCGTTCGCCTTTGAAATTGTTGGCGGCAATAAAAAGTTTGTCGCTGCACAGCTTGGTCGCGCCGTACAGGTTGATGGGGGCAGCCGCCTTGTCGGTGGACAAGGCCACCACACGTTGCACGCCCTGGTCCAGGCAGGCCTCGATCACGTTTTGCGCGCCCATGATGTTGGTCTTGATGAATTCAAACGGGTTGTACTCAGCGGCAGGCACTTGTTTCAAAGCGGCGGCATGCACCACCGTATCAATACCTTCCATGGCGCGGGATAAACGGCCGGGGTCGCGCACATCGCCTATGAAAAAACGCAGAGCCGGGTATTTGTCCTGGGGAAATTCCTGCTGCATTTCATACTGCTTCAATTCATCGCGGCTGAACACCACCAGGCGTTTGATCTTTGGGCAATGGTCGAGCACGGACTTGACAAAGGCCTTGCCGAATGTTCCTGTGCCGCCTGTGATCAGGATGGATTGGTCGCAAATGTCTACGGATTGCTTCATGGGTGCTCGCCGGAATACCGACGCCTTTTTGTACGAATGGCATGTGTAAAGCAGAAGTCGTGCCACTCAAACTCAGCTGGTCTGCATATTGCTTATTCAACCGGAATTGCGCCAACTTTGACGGAAAACGGACACGCCATGCAAAAGATTCCCTACGGCAAACAGCAGATCTCGGACACCGATATACAAGCGGTGGTCGACGTTTTGCGCTCGGACTTCCTGACCCAGGGCCCCGTGGTTCCTGCATTTGAAGCGGCGGTGGCAAAGCATTGCCATGCGTGGCACGGGGTTGCCGTCAGCAATGCCACCGCCGGTTTGCACCTGGCCTGTCTGACACTGGGCTTGGGGGCCGGCGACTTGTTGTGGACCAGTGCCATCACCTTTGTGGCCTCGGCCAACTGCGCTTTGTACTGCGGCGCACAAGTCGACTTTGTCGACATCGACCCGCGCACTTTCAATATGTGCCCCATCGAACTTGAAAAGAAACTGGTGATCGCTGAGCGCCTTGGCCGCTTGCCCAAGATCGTGGTGCCGGTGCACATGTGCGGTCAGCCTTGCGATATGCAGGCGATACACGCCTTGTCGCTGAAATACGGCTTCAAAATCATTGAAGACGCCTCGCACGCCATAGGCGCGCGCTACCAAGGCGAACCGGTAGGCAACGGTCGCTATAGCGACTTGACGGTGTTCAGTTTTCACCCGGTGAAGATCATCACCACCGGCGAAGGCGGCATGGTGTTGTGCAACAACGCTGAATATGCTCAATCGCTGAACCGCTTGCGCAGCCACGGCATCAGCGGCGACCCTAGGGAATTGCAAGACCGTCCTGTAGATGAAATATGGAATTACCAGCAACTTCAACTTGGCTTTAACTACCGCATGACCGAGATGCAGGCCGCACTGGGTTTAAGTCAGTTAAAGCAGTTGGACGCCTTTGTGCTCAAGCGGCATGCCTTGGCCACCGTGTACGACAAAGCGCTGCAAGACCTGTCTTTGGTCACACCCTGGCAGCACCCGGACAGCTATTCAAGCTACCACTTATATGCGGTGCAGATACCGAAAAATGAAGATGGCCCATCGCAAAGCCAGGTGTATGGGGCCATGCACCAAGCCGACATAAAGGTGAACCTGCATTACATCCCGGTGTACCTGCACCCTTTTTATGCGGCCATGGGATTCAAGCGAGGTTATTGCCCCAAGGCTGAGGCTTACTTCAAACAAGTCATAAGTATTCCCATATATGCCGGTTTGCAAGCAGACCAGCAATGCCACGTCATCCAACAATTGATCATGGCCACAACCGTAAACAGTTCTCGCTTTGCGGAAAAATTGATCGCATGAACACAGCCATCATCCCGGCACGCGGCGGCAGTCAACGCATACCGCGCAAAAACATCAAACTGTTTCACGGTCGGCCCATGATCGCCTGGGCTATACGGGCGGCTTTGGACAGCGGATGTTTCGATCAAGTGCTGGTGTCGACCGATGACGCAGAAATTGCCAGCATCGCCCGCGATTGCGGTGCACACACACCGTTTGTTCGCCCGGCTGAACTGAGTGACCACCACAGCACCACCGGCGCGGTGATGCAGCATGCGGTGCAATGGTTGCAAGACCAAGGCGCTGATGTGAACGCCGTCTGCTGCCTGTATGCGACCGCCCCTTTTGTACAGCCCGGCGATTTGCTACAAGGCCTTGACTTGCTACAAACGCAAGCGCTGGACTATGTGTTCAGCGCCACTGGCTACAGTTTTCCCATACAACGCGCGTTTCTTTTGGATGCCCAAGGCCGGGTTCAGATGCTCCAGCCTGAGCACTTGTTGACACGCTCCCAGGATTTGCCTGAGGCCTTTCACGATGCCGCCCAGTTTTACTGGGGCAGCGGTCAGGCCTGGCTTCAACAAAAACCCGTTTTTTCCAACCAATCTGTGCCGCTGATACTGCCAGCGCATCGGGTGCAGGACATAGACACGCCACAGGACTGGTTGCGCGCCGAACAACTGTTTGCACTGCAACAGCCACAGACAACTTCACACAAGGTATACGCATGAAACCAATGACTTACGCCACACCGCAAGAACAGTTTTGGGCCGGTGAATTCGGCACTGCCTACATAGAACGCAACCAAGGCGACAAGCTGCTGGCGGCGAACCTGGATTTTTTTGTCAAGTCATTGCGTCAAACAAGGCGGCTGGGCAGTTGTATTGAATTCGGTGCCAACATAGGTATGAACCTGAAAGCCTTGAATCTGCTTTACCCGGCGCTGCAATCGCACGGCATAGAAATCAACGACGATGCCGCCGCACAGTTGGCGCAGACCATTCCCACCGATCATGTGTTCAACCAATCGATTCTGGATTTCAAACCCGAGCGCTGCTGGGACTTGGCCTTGATCAAAGGCGTGTTGATACACCTGAATCCCGACGTATTGCCTGCGGTGTACGACACACTGGTGGCGGCCACGGGGCGCTACCTGCTGGTGGCTGAATACTACAACCCCTCGCCAGTGACCATCAATTACCGGGGCCACACCGACCGCTTGTTCAAGCGCGACTTTGCCGGTGAAATCATGGACAAACATCCACACATGCAATTGCTCGACTACGGTTTTTGCTACCGCAAAGACCCGAATTTCCCGCAAGACGACATCACCTGGTTTTTGATGGAAAAGAGTCCCCGATCATGAAAGCAGTCATTCGCGCAGATGCCTCCACACATATAGGCAACGGCCATGTCATGCGCTGCCTGACGCTGGCCAAGGGTTTGGTCAATATCGGTGTCGACACCACATTTATTTGTCGCCCGCTACCGGGCGATCTGATCAGCTACATAGAGTCACAAGGCTTGACCGTACTGATGCTGCCTGAGTTAGCTGCATTGCCCTACGCAGCATCTACGGATCCTGAAAAGCTATTACCGCACTGGCAGCAGGATGCCGAAGAATGTCTGGCATTGCTTACAGGTCACGAAGCCCATTGGTTGATCGTCGACCACTATGGCTTAGATGCTTCATGGCACCAGGCCATGCGCCCGGCCTGTCACCAAATTCTGGTCATGGATGACATGGCCAACCGGCCGCTGGACGCAGACGCATTGCTAGACCCAAACCCGGGGCGGCAGTCTGCCGACTACGATGCTTTTGTGCCTGTCGAATCACCCAAGTACATAGGCCCGTCTTATGCAATATTGAAACCAGACTTTGCTGCGTTGCGCTCCCAAAGCCTGAGCAGACGTACACACGCTAAAGGTTTGCATATTCTGGTCAGCCTGGGCGGTGTGGATGCACATAACGTCACTGAGTCTGTTTTGCAGGCCTTGGAACAAGCAGCTCTGCCGGATGAAACACGCATCACGGTGGTACTCGGATTGCATGCGCCCTGGCGCAGCAGTGTGGAACAAACGGTCGCACAAATGTCATTCACCACGCAATTGATCACACACACAGAACACATGGCTGAATTGATGTGCGACGCCGACCTGGCCATTGGTGCCGCAGGCACCACCGCGCTGGAGCGCTGCTGCATGGGTTTACCCAGCATTCAGTTGGTACTGGCCGACAACCAGGCCACTGCAGCCAGCGCATTGGCACTAGCCGGTGCAGCCTTGACCATTCCCTTGCAGCAGGACTTGAGCGAGGCCATCAACAACGCCTTAAGCCATCTATTGCAACCGGAAAACTTGTCGAATATGCAACAGGCCGCCGCAAACATGGTTGACGGCCAAGGCTGTCAACGCGTGCTCGAGGAGGTCATGCATGTCGAATGAAGTTCTGACGCTGCGCGACATGCAGCAGGAAGATTTGGAGTTGGTGCGCAGCTGGCGCAACCACCCGGATGTGCGCTGCCACATGCTGACGCAACACGAGATCAGCGCTGAAGAACATGTCCAGTGGTTCAATAAAGTGCAACAAGAACCGCAGCGCCATGTGGTGCTGGTGCACGAAGGTGAGCAGGCCTTAGGACTGGCGCATTTCTCTCCCGTCAATCCGCATGGTGTGGTGGACTGGGGCTTTTACCTGACACCTGACGCACCGACAGGCTCGGGCAGCAAACTAGCCCGCATGGCGCTGGACTTTGCCTTCAAACAGCAAGGCTGGCACAAAGTCTGCGGACAAGTTGTTTCCATCAATGCGGCTTCGCGACGGTTCCATTTGAAGCTGGGTTTCACGCTCGAAGGCGTGATGCGGCAACAAGCGTTTATTACCAATGAATGGCTGTCTTTATGGTGTTACGGATTGCTGGCATCTGATTGGAAGCCGACATGAACACAGCCGGCACGCATTTGAATATTCAGGGCCGTTTGATCGGACCGGGCCATGCCCCGTATGTGATCGCAGAGATGTCGGCCAACCACAACGGACAGATCAACAATGCCATGCGTTTGATTGATGAGGCCAAGCGTGCAGGCGCAGATGCCGTCAAGTTGCAAACCTATACACCTGACACCATCACGCTCAACAGCGATGCACCAGGCTTTTGTATCAGCGGCGGCTTGTGGGACGGCAGAACCTTGTATGACTTGTACCGCGAAGCGCACCTACCTTGGGACTGGCACAAGCCCTTGTTTGACCACGCGCGCCATACCGGCATCACCATTTTTAGCTCACCGTTTGACAGCACCGCCGTCGATTTGCTGGAAGACTTGAATGCACCGGCTTACAAAATCGCATCGTTTGAAGCGATTGATTTGCCGTTGATACGCTATGCGGCAGCGACCGGTAAACCCATGATCATCTCTACCGGCATGGCTGATGCCGATGAAATTCAAGAAGCGGTGGATGCCGCACTGGGCGCAGGCTGCAAACAACTAGCGTTGCTGTATTGCGTCAGCGGCTACCCTGCCCCGGCGGCAGACTACAAACTGCGCACTTTGCAAGACATGGCGACACGCTTTGGCTGCGTCACCGGTTTGTCCGACCACACACTGGACAACACCACAGCGATTGCCAGCGTAGCACTGGGCAGTTGCCTGATTGAAAAACATTTCACACTCGACAGAAACGGCGGCGGCCCGGACGACAGTTTTTCGCTTGAACCGGACGGCATGAAACAACTATGTGACAGCGCACTCACCGCCTGGCAATGCCTGGGCGACGTGGACTACGGCCGTCAATCCAGCGAAAAAGCCAACGTGCAATTCCGCCGCTCACTGTATTTCGTCAAGGATTTGAAAGCCGGCGAGGTGATCACCGAAGATGCGATACGCAGTGTAAGGCCGGGCTATGGCTTGGCACCCAAATTCAGGCCGCAAGTGGTGGGCCAACAACTCACACACGATGTGGCCAGACACACACCTGTGCAATGGTCGCAGTGGTCATGAAGCAGAAGGCATTCTCATGAAACCGATGTCCGTTTTCTATCACATATGGAGCCCGGCTCAGACCGATCTGTGGCAGATCATCGTCGACGAGCAACTCAAACGGCTGTACCGCCACGGCATACATTTACACGCCGATATGTACTGCGCCATCAGCGGGCCGCTGGCCGCGCGCATCGCCGACTATGTGGCTTTGTACGACTGGATACAGATTCTGCAAGTCTCACCGGATGACCAGGAGTACGAAGGCCTGACCTTGAAAAAACTGTACGAGCATGTGCATGCAAAGGCAGACAAACAAGCCGTCATGTATTTCCATACCAAAGGCATCAGCCATATGTCGGGCCACAGTTCGCTGTGCAAGGTGCCGGGCATCAACAACGACCGCATGTTCAAGTCGGTCAACAGCTGGCGCCACCAAATGGAATGGGGCGTGATCGACCAATGGCGCGAGGCGCTGGTCAAACTCAACGACCACCATGTCGCCGGTGTCAATTACTGCATCAGTCCGTGGCCGCACATGAGCGGCAATTTCTGGTGGGCCAGGGCTGACTATGTGAGAACACTGGAGCATCCGACACAAGGCCGTTACCAGCAAGACCAGGGCGACTTCGGCGTGATCGAGCGCATGAAATATGAAAAGTGGATTGGCACCGGTCAACCCAAGTGCTTTAGCTTTCACGATGTGCCGTTCAGCTACCAGTCACAAGGCATAGGCCCGGATATTCAGCCGCAAGCCTTTGAGCCGCAGGATTTCTGGTTATACAGAGACGATATAGGCCCACATTTCACAGCGTTTCAACAAGCCGCAGGGCGTTTGACAAACTCCGCATAAGCCGCCAGTCCGTCTTGCAGCGACACCGCTGGTTGCCAGCCGGTGGCTTGCAATTTGCTGGTATCGGCCAGGATCACCGGCGGTTCATCCGCACTGACTTTGACGGCACCGAAGTGCACAGGCGACGGTGAATCAAATGCCTTTGTACAGATGTTCACCATGTCCATCAAGCGGGTGGCTTGGCCCGAGCCTATGTTGAACACACCCTTGGTCTGCGTGTGCAACAGCAAATGCACCAGGGCAGAGGCCACATCACTGACATGCAGGTAATCACGCAACTGCTGCCCGTGCGAGCAAGCCACCGGTTGCGACTGCGCCAGCGCGTGCAATACCGAGGGGATGAACTTCATCGCCGGTTCGCCCGGGCCGTAAGGGAAAAACACCCTGCCCCAGACCCAGTCCAAGCCGTTTTCTTGACAGTACTGCTGCACATACTGGCGGGTCACGTCTTTGCATTTGCCGTAAACGCTGGACGCGTGCGTCGGCGTGCTGTCTTCACACAGTACGCCTTGCGTCCAATCGTATTCAGCGCAAGTGCCGGCAATAACGATTTTTTTTCCACCCGCCGTATGAAAAGCATGCAACAAATGCGCAGTCGCAGAGCACCAATCGAAGTTGTCTGCCGCTTGCCAGAACAAGCCGTGTTTCGCAAACCAAGCCAGATGGATCAGCGCTTGCGGCTTCACGCTTTGCATCAAGGACGTGGTCTGCATCGGATCCAGCAAATCTGCCTGTACCCATTCCACTTGCTTGTCGTGCGGCAGTGCATTCGCATGGCTGGCCAAGGCGAGCACCTCCTGGCCTTGGGCCAGCAAACACTCCAGCACATAGCGACCGACAAAACCGGAAGCGCCCGTGACCAGAACTTTCATGCTCAGTTAACCGGATCGATATGCAATTCGGGCACTGCGGTGACAAAGCGCACGCCGAGCTGACGCAAGTCGGAAAGTTGGTGTCGCACCTCAGACGCAATATTCCATGGCAGTATCAACACAAAGTCCGGTTGATGGGCGTGCATGTATTCAGGCGGCACGATGGGAATATGGCTGGCCGGCATGAACTTGTGTTGCTTGGCAGCAGCGGCATCGCAAACATAAGGCAATAAGTCAGGCTTGACCCCGGCGTAATTCAACAAGGTATTGCCTTTGGCGGCAGAGCCGTAAGCAGCCACCGTTTTTCCGGCGCGTTTTTGCTCGATCAAAAACGCCAGCAAATCATTTTTGACCTTGTCGGCCCGGGTTTGAAATGACTGGTAAGTGGATAAATTCTCTAAGCCCTGGGCTTGTTCTAGCGCCAGCATCTGCGCCACCGATGCGTCTTGCGCGCGTTCATGTTTATCGTGGCAACCGTAAACCCGCAAGCTGCCGCCGTGGGTGCTTAGTTGTTCCACATGCCAAATGCGCAAACCGGCGGCTTTGAAAATCCGGCTGACAGCGCCTAGCGACAAATAGGAAAAATGCTCGTGGTAGACGGTATCAAACTGGTTGTGCTTGAGTAACTCCATCAGGTGCGGAAACTCCAGCGTGATGGTGCCGCCGGGTTTGAGCGCGGCTTGCATGCCCAGCGTGAAGTCATTGATGTCAGGCACATGGGCGTACACATTGTTGCCAATGATCAAATCCGCTTGACGGCCTTGGGAGGCCAGTTGCTGCGCCATTGCTTGGCCGAAAAATTCGCGCAGCACCGGTATGCCGAGTTGCTCGGCGGCCAAGGCTGTACCCGCCGTCGGCTCTATCCCTAAACATGGAATACCGGCGGCCATGAAGTTCTTGAGCAAATAGCCGTCGTTAGAGGCCACTTCCATCACCAGGCTGTGCGCATTCAAACCAAGCATTGGCGTGATGTGATCGGCATAGGCTTTGGCATGCGCTAGCCACAGCTTGGAGGTGCTGGAGAAATACGCATAGTCGGCATTGAACAATTCGTCGGCCTGCGCATAGTCTTCGGTTTGCACCAGCCAGCAGAGCTCGCACACCTTGACTTTCAAGGGGTAAAACTTTTCAGGCCGCTGCAAATCATCAGCGGTCAAATACGCGTTGGAAGGCGGGGCAAAACCCAAATCCAGAAAGTCATGGCTCAAATGGTGATGGCAATGGCGGCATTTCATGGCAATACAACTCCGGAGAACATGGGTGACAGTAAAGGATGATGCTGATCCCGTTCAGAAATTTCGGTGACCGGCAAGGGCCAGGCAATGGCCAGCGCAGGATCGTCAAACCGCAAACCAGCCTCGGCCCCGGCGTGGTGCGCGGCGCTTTGCACATACAACAACACGCAATCCGCGCTGAGGGTTTGAAAGCCGTGGGCAAAGCCTTCAGGAATCAATAAAGCGCGGGCGTTGTCGGCTGATAGCTTTTCGCCATGCCATTGCAAATACGTGGGCGACGCAGGGCGCAAATCCACCGCCACGTCCCAGATTTCGCCTTGCAGGCATTGCACCAGTTTCATCTCGGCATGCGGCACTTGCTGATAGTGCATTCCGCGCAAGCTGCCAGCGCGCGCAGTGAAAGTGTGGTTGATTTGGGCTACCTGTTTGTGCCAACCTGCTGCCGCCAGTTCTTGCGCGCAAAACAGCCGGGATAAGAATCCGCGTGTATCACCCAGCTTGCTGCGTGTCACCACAGTCAGTCCGGTCAATGCAGTGGTTTGAATCTGGAATCTGCTCACGCTATGGCCTCATAAGCGCGGATATCGTCATCACACAAGTCTTTCGCGTCCGCGCCCTGGTGTTGTAAGCGATACCAGTGCATGGTTTTTTCCAACGCTTGTGGCAGTGCAAACTTGGATTCAAACCCCAGTACGGCGATGGTTTGACTGACATCAAGCGTAAGTAAACCGGCTTCGTGCGGACCGGTGATGGTCTCTGCATAGTTCACCTGCCCACGGCCATAGGCTTGCAGTGCCAGGTCAATCACGGTTCTGACTGAATGGGCTTCATGCGACGCCGGACCGAAGTTAAAACTGCCTGGCAAGCTGTTGCGTGACCACAGTTGCTGCGCCAACAGCATGTAACCGGCCAACGGGTCCAGCACATGCTGCCAGGGGCGTACCGCTTCCGGACGTCTGATCTCCAGCGCAGCGCCTCGCTGCCAGGCACGCACCGCATCCGGTATCAATCTGTCCTCAGACCAGTCGCCGCCGCCAATCACATTACCTGCTCGCGCACTGGCGATGCACACACCCGCTTCGTTGAAAAAAGATTGCCTGTAGCAATCGATAACCAGTTCGCTGGCCGCTTTGCTGGCACTGTAAGGATCGTGCCCGCCCAAGGCGTCGGTTTCGCGGTAAGGCCAGACCCATTCGTTGTTGCGATAGACCTTGTCGGTGGTCACCATCACTGCGGCGAGCAGTTGTTTGCGGTCGCGCATGGCATTCAACACATGGGCAGTGCCCATGACATTGGTGGCAAAGGTATCGACCGGTTCACGGTAACCGGCGCGCACCAGCGGTTGCGCCGCCAAATGAAACACGATCTGCGGATCAGCCTCGGCCAATCTGCGGCTGACGACAGACGGGTCGCGGATATCGCCCAAACAACTGTCCATGCTGTCAGCCAATGTGAGCAAATCAAACAAATTGGGTTTTGTAGATGGCGGCAGTGCCAGACCAAACACCTGCGCGCCCATGCGCTGCAACCAAAAACTCAGCCAAGCGCCTTTGAAGCCGGTGTGGCCGGTCACCAACACCCGCTTGCCCTGCCAAAAATCTGCGTCTACGCGCGCCTTGCTCAGGCCCATTGTTTCCAGGGTGCGTGACCGCTGCTCCAATGCTCTTCCAAGGTATTTTTGTCGCGCAAGGTGTCCATGGCCTGCCAGAACCCGTGGTGTTCATAGGCCATCACTTCGCCTGCTGCCGTCAGTTCTGTCAAAGGCTCGCTTTCCCAACTGGTCTGGTCACCCGCGATGGAAGACAACACCTTGGGAGACAAAACGAAATAACCGCCGTTGATCAAACCGCCGTCGCCTCTGGGTTTTTCCACAAAGGCTTTCACCTGGTGGTTGTTACTTTCAATCGCGCCGTAGCGTCCGGGCGGTTGCACCGCTGTGACCGTCACCGATTTACCGTGCGATTTGTGAAACGCCAGCGTGGCGCTGATATCCACATCGCTGACACCGTCGCCATAGGTAAAGCAAAACGCTTCTTCATCCCGAATGTAATCTGCGACCCGCTTGAGTCGACCACCCGTCATGGTGCTCTCGCCGGTATCGACCAGCGTGACCCGCCAAGGTTCGGCGTTGCGCTGGTGCACTTGCATGGCATTGGTTGCCATGTCAAAGGTGACATCCGACATGTGCAAAAAATAATTCGCAAAGTATTCCTTGATGACGTAACCACGGTAGCCACAGCAAATCACAAAGTCGTTCACGCCGTGCGCAGAATAAGATTTCATGATGTGCCACAGAATCGGCTTGCCGCCGATTTCAATCATGGGTTTGGGTTTGATTTGCGTTTCTTCGGAAATTCTGGTTCCCAATCCGCCGGCAAGAATAACTGCTTTCATGTGCTACCTGTGGTGATGAAGTTTGTTTGGCTGGATTTATTGCAGCAAGTCATGAATGAACTGCTCAAAGCGCTGCGACAGTAATGGCTTGTCTTCGCTGGCCGGTGACTCGAAAACACGAATGACCTCCACAAACCAGCTTAGCAAATCTTTGTCGCACACCACATGCGCGGCATTGGCGGTATTGCAATATTGTAGGAAACCTTCCATGGCCACCGGATGATCGGCAAACATGACGGCTGCCGCATCCCGGCTGGAGCTGCCGGTCACGTGCGGCAAAAACTGGGTGAGGAAAATATGCCTGAATACATGTTGTGCGCATTCATAACGGTTTTCCATGGCGTTGACCGGTGACAGCTTGCCCATCAAAAACACCGCGCATTGAATCGCTGTGCTGAGTGCGGCAAAGTAGACAAAGGGAAATTGCAAGCCTTCGTTTTTGCAAATAAGGTTGTAAAAACGTTCGGTTTCGTCCCCGCCTATGGTGCGCGTGGCCGGGTAATGCAGGTAAATGCCATGCCCAGAAATATTGTGAAATTCGCCCTGCGCTAAGCGACTCAATTCCCACAAATCCTCTATCAGTGTCAAACCGTTGAGCGGTGAGCGGCGGTGAAATTCCATGGCCGGGCTTAAATGCTGGCGGCGCGATGCATTGTACATGGTGGCTCTGGCCGCGCCTGCGCTCCAGGCTTTCATCCGGTCTATGGCATGGGCGCCCAACATGGAGGGTTGGTTGACGTTGACCGCTTGACCGTCACCGATATCGACAAACGTAGTACCGGCAGAACAGCAACTCACCGACGGATTCGCCAGCACATGTTGGTAGGCATCGGTATGGTAGGTGGGCGATATCCAGTCGTCGTCAGTCAGGATGGCGCTGAACTCCACGTCACGGCACCAATCGTGCAAATACATGTAATTTTTAAAACTGCCAATATTTTTCTTGTGCGATGTTGTGAGAATAAAAGGATTGATAGCGTGTATTTTTTTCAAAAAGTCACGTTTTTCTTTGTTCTCGCTGTTGTCGCCTATCAGCACCACCACTTCTTCATTGGCCACGCCAAGCAGGCTGCCTATCGTCGAGCGCACATGGTCTGACCATCTGAAGGTTGGCAGCAATATGGCCAGCCGTGCAGACGCTGGAATATCTGCAAATTCTGTGGGTTTAAGTTTGATGGATTGACTAGCCACGTGCATGCCTTGAAATAAAAATGGGTATTTAGGTTTTGCGCTGAGTTGCATGTGCAACAAGCTTGAAAAAGCGGTTTTGCTTCATGGCTTCATCGATTGTTGCAACAAAGGCTGCAGCAGCGCTTCTATTTCTGCAGACAAGCTTGATTGACGGCAGGCCTGGCGAATTTTTTCCCGCAAAGCCGTGATGTCAGCAGAAGCCATGTCGGCAATCTGCTTGACGCGTGCGGCATAGTCAACCATGTTGCTGACACAAAACTGCTCTAAATCCATAGAAGAAAGAATGCTCAAACCCATGCGCGACACCATGGTTGTCCCATACCTGGTGACCATTGGCAAGCCGGCCTGCACCACGTTGTTGGTGGTGGAGCCGCAGTTATAGGGGAAAGTATCCAAAAACACGTCGGCCAATTTCAGCCGCTGTTTGTACTCTTCGTAATGCGCTCTAGGAGTGAAAACTATGCGACCCATGTCAGCGCCGGATTTATCTATAAATGCTTTTAAATTCACTGTGGTTGCCGGATTGTCATCTACCAGCCACAACACAGCGCGGGGAATGTCCGTTAGCAACTGCAGCCACAGGCCAAACAACTCCGGGGTGAATTTGTACGAATTGCCAAAGGCCGCCATGACAAAAGCATTTGACGGCAAGCCATATTGCTCGCGATGGATGGTCAACGGTGCATCTGCATCCGGCGTCAAGGGAATGAAACTGCTGTTCAAGCGCAATGGCTTTTCAGCGAAATACGGTTCGAGTTCCGGCGGGAACGCCTTGGCATCGGTGATCACAAAATCAAACCAAGGCATGCCGGTGGTGCCGATAAAACCCAAATAGGTACCCTGCAACGGTGCTGGGTGCAAAGCGAATATGCCGGGTCGTGCACCTGCGCTCAAGCCGTGCAAATCAATCAACACATCTATCTCGTCGTGCAACACCACTTCAGCCACTTGCCGGTCAGTCAGTGCATGCACATAGCGAATCTGGTCTATCGCCTGTTTCAAACGCTGGCGGTGCGGGGTGCCGTCTTCCAGGCTGAAGTCATAAGCGTAAATTTCATACTTGCTGCGGTCATGGCCTTCCAACAACTCGGCCAGCAACAATCCGACCGCATGCACACACAAATCGCCCGAAACGTAGCCAATGCGTTTGCGTTCATGCTGATAGACGCGGCCTTGAGACAGTTTTTCTTCCTTGAAGCTGTAGGTGCGGCCCACAAAGGCATGCGCGGTC
>Ga0136642_1000903_pt1 | contig 13937 bp, 13 predicted proteins | sample LowCatLa1302831Y_FD_115313 | JGI IMG/M metagenome (GOLD analysis project Ga0136642, IMG submission 115313) | Freshwater microbial communities from Lower Cathedral Lake, Yosemite National Park, California, USA - 13028-31Y | ecosystem: Environmental > Aquatic > Freshwater > Lake ... | reverse complement strand
TGTTGTGGGCTCTCCATCAGGGTAGGCGCCAGAAGATGCCGATGTCATGAGGAGATCCTAACTGTGCAACCTTCACAAAAGATGTACGTCGAGAGATGAAAAAGGGAGCCATGACTGGCTCCCTTTTTTAGTAAACGATAAAACTACTTGCGCTTTACAGCCTTCTTGACAACCTTCTTAGCAGGAGCCTTCTTGACAACCTTCTTAGCAGGAGCCTTCTTCGCTACCTTCTTAACAACCTTCTTCGCTGTCTTCTTTGCAGGAGCCTTCTTCGCTGGAGCTTTCTTTGCAGCGGGCTTTGCAGCAGGCTTAGCAACTACCTTGACAGGTGGCTTTGGTGCTGGCTCAAGCTTGCGTGCGCCAGAGATAACTTCCTTGAGCGCCTTTGCAGGGAGGAAGCGAACCTTCTTGCTCGCCTTGATCTGGATTGTCTCGCCTGTGAAAGGGTTGCGACCCTTACGTGCAGCGCGATCTACCTTCTTGAACTTACCGAAATCATTGACCATGACATCTTCGCCCTTTGAGATATTGCGGACGATTGAGTCAAAGACGATATCGACAGCGCGAGCTGCCTCTTTCTTGTTATCACCAAAGTGCGGTGCCAAATATGCAATGAACTGGGCCTTGTTCATAAACTCCCCTTATTAAATGGTTTGTTAAGCAATTACTTAACGTTGTGAGAAATCTACGCAGAGTGGTGATTTATAGGGGTTATAACGCTCGGTGTGTCGCAGTAAAAAATATCAATCTTTACGCGTAAAAAACGCGAAAAAACCCTCAACGCGATGTTGAGGGTTTTTAGAATTCGCTCTTCTTAAGCGCGAATTGGCAGTGTTTGAGGCTTAAAAGCAGCTCGTTTCGCTTCAAATGCACTTACCTGGTCGATCTTCTTCAACGTCAGGCCGATATCGTCGAGACCTTCCATCAAACGCCACCGTGTGTAATCGTCAATCTCAAAGGTGTGAATTGCGCTCCCATAGCGGATAGTTTTCGATTCAAGGTCGACTGTTATCGCAAGCTTTGGGTCGCTCTCGATCTCCTGCCAGATCTCTTCAATCACTACTTGTGGGATGAGGACGGTGAGGAGTCCAGCCTTCTGAGAGTTTCCACGGAAGATATCGGCAAAGCGGCTCGAAAGGACTACCTTGAAGCCGTAATTTTGGAGCGCCCATACTGCGTGCTCACGAGATGAACCGGTTCCGAAGTCGGGACCGGCAACGAGAATCGTTGCGCCTTGATACTCACTCTTGTTCAGAACGAACTCAGGATCGCTGCGCCAGGCAGAGAAGAGTCCATCTTCAAATCCACTCTTCGTCACGCGCTTAAGATAGACGGCAGGAATAATCTGATCGGTATCGACATTACTGCGGCGAAGTGGGATCGCTCTTCCGGTATGTGCAATAAATTTTTCCATGGCCTCGCTCCTTACAAATCTGCCGGTGATGAGAGTGTTCCACGGATCGCAGTGGCTGCTGCGACAAGTGGGCTAACAAGGTGAGTACGTCCACCCTTGCCTTGACGTCCTTCGAAGTTTCGATTCGACGTTGATGCGGCACGCTCTTGTGGCTTGAGCTGATCTGGATTCATACCAAGACACATTGAGCATCCAGCATTACGCCATTCACCGCCCGCATCTAAGAAGATCTTGTCGAGGCCTTCAGACTCTGCCTGGAGTCGGACCCTCGCAGAGCCAGGCACAACAAGAAGGCGCACTGAATCTGCAATCTTCTTCCCCTTCAAAATATCTGCTGCTGCACGAAGATCTTCGATTCGGCCGTTCGTACATGAGCCCAAAAAGACGGTATCGACTGAGACAGATTTCAGCGGTGTTCCAGCTGTAAGACCCATATAGGTAAGTGCGCGCTCTGCTGCGCCACGCTCCTCCACATCTGCAATATCTGCTGGGTTTGGAATATTTGAGTTGAGCGGGAGCCCTTGTCCCGGGTTTGTTCCCCAGGTGACAAATGGTTCTAGCTCGTCAGCATTAATGGTGATCTCTTTATCAAAGACCGCATCGCTGTCACTCTGTAGCGTCTTCCAATATGTAAGTGCGCTATCCCAATCAGCTCCGGTTGGTGCATGAGGCTTATCTTTGACATAGGTAAAGGTGGTCTCATCGGGTGCGATTAAGCCGGCACGTGCACCGGCTTCAATAGACATATTGCAAACGGTCATTCGACCTTCCATCGACAAGGCACGGATCGCTGAACCACGGTATTCAAGGACATAGCCTTGGCCGCCACCAGTTCCGATCTTTGCGATGATCGCGAGAATGATGTCCTTGGAGGTTACGCCAGCTTTGAGAGTGCCTTCAACATTGATCGCCATTGTCTTTGGGCGAATCAGCGGCAAGGTCTGCGTCGCGAGTACATGCTCTACTTCAGAGGTACCGATACCAAATGCCAGAGCACCGAATGCACCATGAGTTGAGGTATGTGAATCTCCGCAGACAATAGTCATGCCAGGCTGAGTAATTCCAAGTTGTGGACCAACAACGTGCACGATCCCCTGCTCGGCATCGCCAAGTGAGTGGATACGTACGCCAAATTCTTTGCAATTCGCGCGGAGGGTATCTACTTGTAACTTCGATACTGGGTCAGCGATCGGCAGATTAATATTCTGAGTAGGGACATTATGATCTTCAGTTGCGATCGTGAGATCTGGTCGGCGCACTGGGCGACCAGCGAGACGTAGACCATCAAAGGCTTGCGGGCTGGTCACTTCATGGATGAGATGGAGATCGATGTACAGCAGATCTGGCTCATTGGCCGCACTACTTACAATATGATCTGCCCAGATCTTCTCTGCGAGTGTCGTTCCCATATCTCTCCTCTTGCCGATCGTGCGTCACTAATAGTTTCTTTCTAACCTTGCATCTCGCATAACGAGATGACAGTATTAGAGTGTGGACAAGAAGAATAGCGGAGTTGGCGTACTGGATAAAGCCGTCAAAATTATGGCGACCTTAGAATCTGGCCCCCACTCCCTCACAGAGCTCGTTGCAGCGACCGGAATCGCCCGCCCCACGGCGCACCGATTGGCAGTCGCCCTTGAATTTCACCGCCTCTTAACTCGAGATCTGATGGGTAGATTTACTCTCGGCCCACGCGCTGGCGAACTCAGCGCATCCGCCGGCGAAGATCGTCTCCTCGCCGTTGCCACACCAGCATTGATCGCTCTTCGCGACGCAACCTCAGAGAGTGCCCAGCTCTATCGCCGTCAGGGCGATCAACGAGTCTGTGTTGCTACCGCTGAACGAATGAGTGGCCTTCGCGACACAGTTCCTGTCGGTACAGCGCTCACCATGCAAGCCGGTTCTGCCGCACAAATCTTGCTCGCCTGGGAAGAGCCAGAGAAGTTACGTCGTGGTCTTACTGGGGCGCTCTTCACTCCTGCCTCGCTCTCTGCTGTGAGACGTCGCGGATGGGCTCAATCTGTGGGTGAACGTGAAGTAGGTGTTGCATCAGTCTCCGCGCCAGTGCGCGGCCCAAATAATAAAGTGATTGCTGCCGTAAGTATCAGCGGACCAATAGAACGTCTTGGGCGCCAGCCTGGTCGATTGCATGCTGCTCAAGTTGTAGCAACCGCAGCGAGACTGAGCGAATATATCGCTGCCGGAAAATAAAAATAACCGAGAGCGTTAACTCCCGGTTAGTTGATTACACACTCTTTGTGCTTTGTGCACGATGTGTAGCCCCGAAGGGATTCGAACCCTCGTAGCTGACTTGAGAAGCCAGAGTCCTAGGCCGCTAGACGACGGGGCCCTAGTATTTATTCAGTTATTGCTATGTAGTTATCGTTCCTTACTGCTTGCAATAGCTCATCCACCGTTAGGTAATGAAGTATCGCTGGGGTACCAGGACTCGAACCTAGACTAAATGAACCAGAATCATTTGGGCTGCCAATTACCCCATACCCCACCAAAATTGACGCTCTCACGCCCACTCCGGAAGGGCTAAGGATAGCCGAAGATTCTCAGAGCTTAAAACCGGTCATGAGCCTCGCTTGCGAGCGCCACGAACAGTAAAAAACGCCTACTGCGCCTTAGATCTGGAAGAGGCGCTTCATCTCGGCCGCAATGGCAAGGTCGCCAGGGCGGCCACTTTTCAGAAGATCCTCCACCGTCACTTTGCGATCGGAGATATCTTTTTTCTGATCCAATTTAAATTTAGCTTCGACGCTATCAATCTGCACGGTAAAACCCACTACGTGGCGCACAAGCTCGTCAATAAACTCTCGTGGCGCGAGGGAGAGGTCCCAAGGCGCCTCGCGATCCGCTTCGTGATCACGCTGCAGATCACTCACAATCTGCAATATCTCGGCCGGCTCATGGAGTACCTGAACACTCCCCCGAAGATGGACGGTTTGGTAGGCCCATGTTCCAACATCTTTATTCGTGAAAGCGGTCGCTGCATAATTTGTCGGCGATATATACGCACCCGGTCCACTGACAATAATCAGCGCAGGTGCACCGTTCTCAATCTCTCGCCATTGCGGATTGCTTCGGGCCATATGAGTTGTGGCTACGCCACAACCACTCACATCAGCTGCCTGCTCAGGGCGGTTTGGATACCAGGTAAAGGGAAGTGTGGTTGATTCTGGCGTGCCATCTCTTTTGACGGTGACAAACTCCCCGGCACGTGCCTTCGAAACAAATGAAGTGATCTCATTCCATTCGGTAATCTCATAAGCAGGAGGGATGTACATCATCGTTGAGTTGCCTACCTAGAGCTTGAACGGCGTTGGGGTTGCCTTCAACTTAGGTACGCGCATCTTTGCGATCACACTTCCTGGCGATGGGTGGCAGTACTGAGCGATGCCGAGGTCGCCTGCGACCGATAGGAAGATAAAGGCATCCTCAATCGTGAATCCCCACTCATCCACGAGGAGTTTTGCTGCTTCCTCGCACGCGTTCTGCAACGCCTCATCGATGCTGTCAACACTTGTTCCGTGAGTGATCCAATAATCCTTCGCTTCAGTAATTGGCCAACCGCCAGCTTTTCCTTTGATGAGATCAACTTTAATTGTCGCGGTGCCACCTATTTCTACACCTGTTCCAGAGATCTCACCATCGCCCATGGAAGCGTGCATATCGCCGATAGCGAGTTGGCCACCAGGCTGAAAGACTGGCAAGTGGATCGTTGCGCCAATTCGATTCTCATTGTCATCCATATTGCCACCATGGCGTGCTGCGGCAAATGTTCCGATCGACCCGCTCTCAGGGGCTACGCCAATCACGCCAAACATTGGACGCTGTGGCCACGAAACATTCTCGTTCATATGAATGATTCCATTTTCAACACGGAAAATACGTGTGACAGGTGATTGTGATTTGTGGATGAGCTGTCCCCATTCAGGGATACACATTCCTGCGCCTTGCTTATCAGGGCGGATATCGATCAAGGTAACGGAGAGCGAGTCACCCGGTTCTGCACCCTTCACAGCGATCGGGCCAGTAGCGCTATTTACGCGGTGGATATCAAGCTTCTCAAGTGTGTCGGATTCAGATTGCACCTGGCCGGTAAAGCAATCCCAGGTCTCAATCTCCAAAGTGGTTCCTGGGTCGACTGTGACGACTGGTTGCATATCGGCGGCAAACTCCCAGATATGTTGATCTTTGCTGATCTTGATTGTCATGTGCGCTCCTGGTCACTCGCTAGAAGTAGTGTTGATATTAAGTTTTGTTTTGAAGGTAAGACTAATTCGGAAAGTGGCAGGCGACTTGTCGCGAGCCGATCGTTAAGAGTTCTGGGCTTTGAGTGCGACAAATATCTTGAACCTTTGGACAGCGCGGATTGAATGCGCAGCCTTGCGGCCGGTTGATCGGATTTGGGAGATCACCCTTGAGGATGATTCGCTCACGCTTATCGTCTGCATCCATACGTGGATTAGCTGAGAGAAGAGCTTGCGTATATGGGTGTGCTGGGTTTTCGTAGAGCTCATCAGCCACTGCGAGCTCGACAATTTTTCCAAGATACATGACAGCAATGCGATCAGAGACGTGACGCACTACGCCAAGATCGTGAGCGATGAATACATAGGTGAGTCCGAACTCTCTCTGAAGATCCTTGAAGAGGTTAAGTACCTGGGCTTGAATCGAAACATCAAGGGCTGATACCGGCTCATCTGCAACAACTAGGCGAGGATTGAGAGCCAAGGCTCGAGCGATCACTACGCGCTGGCGTTGACCACCAGAGAATTCATGAGGATATTTTTCATAGGCGCCCTCATCGAGTCCCACTCGCTTGAGTAGATCCTTTGCGATTTTTGAGCGTTCACTCTTCGCTACTCCATGAACGCGAAGTGGCTCCTCTACGATCTGGCCGATTTGGCGGCGAGGATTAAGCGCCGCATAAGGGTCTTGGAAGATCATCTGGAAGCGCTTGCGAAGAGCGCGTAGCGCCTTCTTTGGTACCGATGCTAGATCATGGCCTTCAAAGATAATCTCACCGCGGGTTGGCTCTTCTAAGCGAACAATCATTCGCCCAAGGGTCGACTTGCCACAACCAGATTCACCGACAATGCCGAGGGTCTCCCCCTCTATGATCTCTAGGTTTACATCTTCGACTGCATGAACCACTTCAGAGCCTCGCTTAAATGCGCCACCAAGTTCGTAGTTCTTCGCTAAGCCGCGAATCGAAAGAATGACATCACTCATGAATTACCACCCACCAATACACACGCTGCACCATGACCGGATGCATCAGATTTAAACTCTGGTCGAACTTTGCAGGCATCGTTCACCTTTGGACAGCGATTAGAAAAGGCGCATCCTTGTGGCAGATTCAGAAGTGAAGCTGGTTGGCCAGGGATAGCCTCTAGTCGCTCACTTCTGGTGCGATCTAAACGAGGAACTGAGTTCATAAGACCTTGGGTGTAGGGATGCTGTGGCTGCGCGAAGAGCACCTTCTTCGTAGCTCGCTCAACTGGGCGCCCTGCATACATCACCAATACTTCATCGGCGATCTCGGAGACCACACCCATGTCGTGGGTAATAATGATGATCGAAGAGTTGTGCTCGCTCTGCAGGCGCTTCAGGAGATCGAGAATCTGAGCCTGAATGGTGACATCTAGTGCCGTGGTTGGCTCATCAGCGATGAGAAGCGCAGGATTGAGGGCAAGTGCCATCGCAATAATCGCACGCTGACGCATTCCGCCAGAGAATTCGTGCGGGTACTGATCAACGCGACGCTTCGCATCAGGGATTCCAACCTCATCCAGAATCTCGATCGCTCGAGCTCGCGCCTCCTTCTTGCCCATCGTTGTATGAAGTCTGATCTGCTCGACGATATGCCAACCCACTGTGTAGACCGGAGTCAGAGCTGTCATCGGATCCTGAAAGACCATTGCAATCTCTTTGCCTCGAATTGCACGCATCGAGTCATCGCTTCGCTTCAAGAGATCTTCGCCCTTGAAATAGACCTCGCCAGAGATTCGAACATTAGAGTCGCGAACAAGCCCCATCACGGCATTCATGGATACTGATTTTCCAGAGCCTGACTCTCCAACGATTCCAAGTGTCTTGCCTGCTTCAAGCTCGAAGGAGAGTCCGTTGACGGCGCGAACTTCACCACGACGAGTATCGAAGGTGACATGGAGATCTTTGACCTCAAGGATATTTTTATTATTAAGCACGGCGAACCCTCGGATCTAGTACTGCGTAGAGAACATCCACAACCGCATTCATAAAGACGACAAAGAATGAGGCATACATAACGGTCGCCATAATCACCGGTAGATCAAAGTTCTGAAGTGAATCAAAGGTTAATTTTCCTACTCCTTGGATACCAAAGACCACTTCAGTGAGAAGTGCATACCCACCTACTAGCGCACCAAAATCCAAACCAAAGAGTGAGACGATCGTCATTAGTGACATTCGAGCGGCATGCTTGTAAAGAATTCGCTTCTCGCTTGCACCCTTCGCGCGTTCAGTCTTGATGAAATCCTCACTCATTACAACCAGAATTTCACTTCGTAAGACTCGCACGTAGATGCCGGCGTAGAGCACGGCAAGAGTAAGCCACGGGAAGAGGAGATGGAGGAACCATTGCCAAGGATCAACGCTCAATCCAACGTAGCCAAGCGGCGGCACCCAGCGGAAGACGGATGAGTGAAGTTTCGACTGCGTAATGAGGTTAACCACCTCACCCAACCAGAAGACAGGAAGTGAGACGCCAACAATTCCAAGGAAGGAGATCGTGGGATCAAGCCATTTTCGCTTTGAGCTCGCCGCCAGTACTCCAAAGATTAAACCGAAGAGGAGCCAAATGACCGCCGCCCCGATGACGAGTGAGAAGGTCGCTGGAATCGCCTGTGAAAGTTGTGGAATTACCTTAGCGCCGCGGTTTACATACGAGGTGAGATCGCGATCTACAAAGAGGTGGCGCATCATCGAGAGGTAGCGAATGGGAAGTGGCTTATCTAACTCAAATGATTGACGTACCTGCATAAGTGTCTGTTGATCAGCATTACGACCGGCGATACGGGCTGCTGGATCTACCCCAGGTGTCGCAAAGAAGATGAGAAAGACGAGGATAGAGATTGATACCAAGACAAAAATCATGGCGCTGAATCGGCGGCCAATAAAGGAGATCATGAGTCACCTCGAGAGCGAGTCTTAGGATCGAGCGCATCTCTGACAGCATCGCCATAAAGATTGAGCGAAGCTGCAGTCAAAACGATCAGAAGACCTGGTGCGATACCGACCCAAGGGCGGGTATATAAGAGCGCAAGGCCATCATTGATAATCGTTCCCCAAGAAGCTGATGGTGGTTGAACACCGATCGAGAGGAATGAGAGCGCAGATTCAGTCAACATGCAGAGGGCGATAATAATTGGCACGAAGACCAAGATACTTGGGATGATATTGGGCAAAATTTCACGAAAGATAATGGTGGAATCCTTCGCTCCACTACCGACAGCGGCACGGACAAATTCACGCTCTCGCAAGGTGAGCACTTGTGCTCGAATCGGGCGCGCAACGTAAGGAATATAGACAACTCCAATAATGAGGATGGGTAGTGCAAAAGATCCAGGTCCTAAATGTATAAAACCGACTGTAAGTCCTGAGGTCAGCAGTACAACGGAGAGGCTGATCGCCAAGAGGTAGACGGGAAATGCCCAGATAACATCGAGCAGGCGCGAGAGGATCGCATCGACCCAACCTTTTCGATATCCGGCGATCACGCCAATAAGGAGCGCGAGCACGATACAAATAATCGCAGCAGATGTGCCGATAAGGAGCGTATTACGCCCACCGTAGAGCAATCGAGCCATCACATCGCGTCCTTGGCCATCAGCGCCTAAGAAGTAACTTGAAGGGTTCCAGGTAGGTCCAATAGGTGTAACGCCTAGACCCAAGCCAGTAGTCGACGCTTCTAAGACCGGAACGCTCTTCCCGCCGACGTGAGCTAGCGCGTCGAGGCTTGAGTTGAACGGGTTGGTATGTGCGATGAAATGCGCATAGACCGGAGCGAGCAGCGAGATGGAGATAACAAAGCCGAGAATGGCGAGCGAGATGATCGATCTCTTATCGCGACGAAGGGTACGCAAAGCGATCTTCCCCGGAGATTCGGAGAAGATCGCTTCACTACTTTCTTTAATAGACACAGTTTCGCTAAATACGCACTGGTCTCTTTACTTGGTCTGCAATTGACTGACGAACATCTTGTACTGGAGTGAGAAGTGGTAGTTCTTCGTTCCAGATGAGAGGAAGTCGAGCTGCTTAGGGGTGAAGGCGACCGCAACCGGCGCATCCTTCATCACTTGCTGATCGAGCTGACCCCAGAGCTTGTTAGCTGCTGCAGAATCGGTGAGTCCAAGTGCCATCGCCTTATTCATCTGCGCATCAAATGACTTGTTGCAATATCCAGCCATATTGATTGAAGAATCTGAGTTAGGCGTGAATGATGCGCAACCGAGAAGAACGTTCAGGAAGTCTGACGCAGCAGGGTAATCCTGATACCACTGAGTCACAGAGATCTGAACTTTGTTCTTCGTATTCTGGATATATGTAAATTGAATATTTCCAGAGATTGGCTTCACAGTTGCCTTGTACCCAATTGAGTTTAGGACTGACTGTAGATAGACGCCCATCTGCTTGTTGACATCGTCATCAGAGACAACGATTCCAACTGCCTGTCCAGCAGTTCCTGAATCCTTCACAAGCTGCTTAGCGAGTGCGAGATCTGGTGCAGACCATGCCGTTGCTGGCTTATCTGGCGTTGCACCCTTGGTGTAGCCACAGTAATCAGTGTGACCTGGGAAGTTAGGTGGCAAGAATGAACATACTGGCGCTGCAAGTTGTGAACCACCAAAGATCTTCACCATTGCGGCGCGATCAATTGCATAGTTAACGGCCTGACGAGCCTTCACATTGTTGAATGGTGCAAGGTTTACGTTCATTGGCAGGTACCACATTGCGGTCAACGGATTGACGTGGACCTGGCTTGCGTACTTGGTTCCGATCTCATTGAGGCGATCGGCAGGAATTGGATCGTAAGCCCAGTTAGCTTGATTGTTCTCAACGGCAGTTACTTGTGCTGTTGGTGTTACGCCAAACTGGAATTGAATCTGATCTGGGTAACCCTGTGGCTGTGCATCGTGTGACCACTCTTTGAAGTAGGGGTTACGGACCATAACAAGCGACTTGTTAGGGTCGTATGACTTGAACATATAAGCGCCAGTTGTTGGAATTGGCGTTGTGCCAGCATCCTTCACCGGTGAGTTAGCAGGGTTGATTGTTGCGTGAGGAACCGCAAGTTTTGAAATGATGGTCTCATCGGCTGCGACCAAATTAATGACGACAGAGTTTGTCTTCGCATCAACGACGACGCCCTTATCTAACTTACAAGAAGCAGGGGTCTTCAAACATACATCTGCTCCGACGATTCCGTTGTAGAACGATCCAGCTGTTGGTGAAGAAACCTTGAAGATACGTTCGAAGGATGCTTTGACGTCAGCGACTGTAACGGGTTGACCGTTAGAGAATTTAATTCCGCTGCGAAGAGTGAATGTAAGGGTCTTGCCACCGTTGCTCATCACTGGGAGAGCTGTTGCAAGATCTGGAACGACTTCAAATGAAGCCTTGCCATCGCCGTAACGGAAACCTAGTAGGCCATCGTAAGAAGCCTGATAGAGCTGCCAATACTGGCCGGTGTAGTTGATCTTTGGATCAAGTGAACCTGCTGCAGCTGCAGCAACTAACTTGATAGTTCCACCAGCATGCGCTGGATCGTAAGGAGCCATACCGCCAGCAGATGCAGCCTGTGAGGTTGCACCACCAACGAGCACGGATGCAGCTACTGCCGCAGCTGAAATGATTGAGTTAAGAACTAGCGAACGACGACGCACGTAGAACCTCCAAAGGGACGATGAGTGGCTTATGCTCTCACCCCAGCCTCGAATTAGCACTAGAAATTGGAGAATTTCTCACTATGGAAGATAGCGCTTCTACCTCAGTCTCAGCTCTCTTCCCCCAGGCATCCCATTACCTCTCGCGCGAACACCATAATTTCTCCTTCAGCTCCAGCCATGTGCCAGCGTTAAAGGTAGAGCCGGGCGATTTCATCCATGTGCAGACCTGGGATTGTTATCGAGGTGCCATCACAGGGCCAGAGAATGCCCTCATCTCCATTGATAGCTCTCTCATCAATCCCGCAACTGGGCCAATTTTTGTGAGGGGTGCGCAGCCGGGAGATACGCTCTCCGTCACGCTCCACGATATTCGTCCTGGCCTACGCGGTGTTGCCCGTACCTACCCTGGCGATGGCCAACTTCAACATCTCGTCACCGAACCCTTTGCACAATTTTTTGATGTCAAAGATGGCATGGTGCGCATGAATGATCGAGTGAGCTTTCCGGCATCTCCCATGCTTGGAGTGATCGGGGTAGCCCCAGCGAGCGGTGAGATTCTTACAATGCCTGCAGGAGCGCATGGTGGAAACCTCGATAACAATAAGAACACCATTGGCTCAACAATTCACCTACCGGTAAAACATGAAGGTGCGCTACTTGCGATGGGTGATATGCATGCCTCGATGGGCGATGGCGAAATCTGTGGGACCGGAATCGAAATTGCTGGCGATGTCTTGATCTCTACCGCCTTACTCAAAGGAATTGGCACCGAGTATCCCGTGACCGAGACCGCCACCTCATGGATTACACATGGCGTTGCCGCCGTTGCCGACTTATATGAAGCAATGCGGATCGCATGCGAGGAGGCGGCGAAACTCCTCGTCGATCATTGGGGTTTCACAATGAGCGAAGCCTTTATCTTCCTCTCGGTCCAAGGAAATCTTGGGGTGGCACAAGCCGTTCACCCAGCGGAGGGCACAGTGATCGCGAAGATGGAAGTTCCTAAGCTTCAAGCCTGTCCAAAACCATTCAAGAGCGCTTAAATACACCTATGACAACATCAACCATGAAATGGCAGCACGGCGAGACTTGGTATCGAATCGTCGGTGATCTCTCTAGTAATAAAACACCAGTAGTCGTACTGCACGGTGGGCCTGGAGCAGCACACAATTACACCATTTCAATCGGTGAGATCATCGCTGCAACTGGTCGCCCAGCAATTTTGTACGATCAACTCGGCTGCGGACTTTCAACGCATCTGCCCGATGCGCCCAAGGAGTTCTGGACTCCCGAGCTCTTCATGGAAGAGCTCACGCTTCTCACAGAGCATCTTGGTATCGATAAGAATTTTGCAATCATTGGTCAATCATGGGGTGGAATGCTTGGCATGCAATATGCCACAACAGATCGCAAGGGTCTCAAAGCACTCATTGTCGCTGACTCACCAGCAAGCATGGCAATCTGGAGTTCTGAGGCTGCAAAACTTCGTGCCCTCCTACCAGCCGATGTCGAAGCTGCTTTGAAAGCGGCCGAGGCAAGTAACGATTACACATCACCAGAATTTAAGGCTGCCATGGATGTGTATTACGAGCGCCATGTATGTCGCATCCCATTCCCACAGGATGTTCTCGATTCATTCGCTCAAATTGATGCTGATCCAACTGTCTATCACACTATGAATGGACCATCTGAATTCTTATGTATCGGAACCCTGAAGGACTGGGATATCCACGATCAACTTCATAAGATCTCAGTACCTACGCTTCTACTCAATGGTGCCTATGACGAGGCAACCCCAGGGATGGTTCAAGAGATTCATCGCCGCATTCCAGATGTGCTGTGGGAGCAATTCCCAGAATCTGCACATATGCCACATGTGGAAGAACCAGAGCGATTCTCACGCATCGTTAACTCGTTCTTGGATGCAAAACTCTAGGAAGTAGTGAGTTTTACTAGAACGCTGCTCGGATTCGCTCCAACGATTTCTCTGCACCAAGGAGCTCCATCGACTCAAAGAGCGGTGGTGAGATGTGACTTCCGGTGACTGCGATGCGCAGCGCGCTAAAGGCGATACGAGGCTTGAGACCTAACTCCTCGATCAGAGCTGTGCGCAACACTGCCTCGATTGCTTCATGGCTCCATGTACTGAGCGCTGACAAACGCTCAGCAGAAACGGTAAGAACCTGCTTGGACTGCTCATCTACAATCTTCTCTCTGGAGTCTTCTGCAATCACAAAATCTCTGACGAACAAGAAGTTCAAAAGTCCTGGAATCTCACCTAATGTGACGATGCGCTCTTGAATAATCGGTAGAGCAGCTTTCACGAGAGCTATCTCAGCCTCACTCCCCTGGATAGTTCCTGCGCGAGTCAAGAATGGCATCGCCCAATCAAAGAACTCTTCAAGTGGGAGGGCGCGAATCTTGTCACCATTGATCGCTTCTAACTTCTTAATATCAAATTTTGCAGGTGAGCTATGTACGCGCTCAACGGTGAATAACTCAGTGAGCTCCTTCATCGTGACATTCTCGCGATCATCACCGGGAGACCAACCGAGTAATGCGAGGTAATTACAGATCGCTTC
>Ga0136642_1000902_pt1 | contig 13950 bp, 12 predicted proteins | sample LowCatLa1302831Y_FD_115313 | JGI IMG/M metagenome (GOLD analysis project Ga0136642, IMG submission 115313) | Freshwater microbial communities from Lower Cathedral Lake, Yosemite National Park, California, USA - 13028-31Y | ecosystem: Environmental > Aquatic > Freshwater > Lake ... | reverse complement strand
GTGGTGGGTGTGGGGGTTGCGGCGGGGTCGGTTGCGGTGGCGGGGGTGGCGGCGGCGGCCGCGGTCGCGGTGGGGTTGGCTGCGGCGGGCTCGGTGGCGGCGGGCTCGGTGGTCTTGGCGGCGGCGGGCTCGGCGGCGGTGGGCTCGGTGGTCTTGGCGGCGGCGGCCGCGGTGGCGGCGGGCTCGGCGGCTTTGGCGGCGGCGGGCTCGGTGGCGGCAGGCTCGGCGGCTTTGGCGGCGGCGGGCTTGATGTTGTCGACGCTAGAAATTCAGGAACGACCACGTCCCAACCCATACTGCAACGCCCGCTCAAAATATCCCAGTTTGGCTGGATTTGGAACAGGAGGTCTCCAACACGTATGTTGTAATGGACGTTTAATTTATCGTCGAATTCGAATCCTGTGTTATGCCATTTAAATTCCGTGGGCGAAAACTTCCAGGCGCAGCAATCCGCGTTTTCATAAGAGCCAGGAGAGCACGTTGCGTATTTTTGATAGCTGTCGAGCGGACGCGGGTCTGTAACGACTTCAACAATCTCATGTGCAAGAACGCTTGCAAAGTTGAGCGTTGTTGCGGAATTGCCGTACAAACACTTGTCAGGGCACTTGTCAGGGTCGCCGAGCGTCAGGTAAGTGTATTGTTCTATCCAATAGTGCTGACCGCAGAAATCCACGCAGAAGTTGTTGGGACCTAGAAACGTCATGTCTGCCGAGAGCACCACGGCGTAGATTGTGTCTGGCGTAGATTGTGTGTGGTCGTTGGACGGCACGAGCCCTTGTTGAATAGCTTTTAAAACAACCAGGTCGGACACGTCTGTATCCCAAGACATTCCGAAATACGCCGGATGGTTTCCGTCGACAAACGCTGGCGCTGCTGCACTCATGCTGCGCGACGCCGTTCGGCCCTGAGAGTCACGATACCCCAGCGTCGTGTTCCAGTAGGCGGAACTGGCCAGGTGGTTCACGAGATACAGAGAGTTTGTGACTTTGCGGTCGTCTTTGGACCACGTTCCGTAGAAGATGAACTGCACAGTGATCGGGTTGTGCATGTTTGTCGCAAGCCCGTCCACGTTATACCCGAGCGCCGGCGGGGAAGAATACGGCGCGGCCTGTGCCGAGCGTGCCACGAGGACGGCAAGAAGCGCAGTGCCGAGCATATACTATGTTTTTGTCGCAAAAGTTTATATTCTTTGTCACCGAAGGCGTTTCGACCCGAGTATAAATGGTCCCTGCTGCGACCATGGCATGGCCGGATATGCTCGCGACGCGAGCGTCCGGTGGGAATCTGACGGCGCGGTGTCCGTGCGTCGTGTTCTCGTAAGTTCCGACGAGGTCCAAGAGAGCACGTGGAGCCCGGAGACTGTCCTGCGCCTCCGCGCGCAGGGGTTTTCTTTGAAGAAGATCTGCTTGAATGACATGTACCCCAGGGAGGGCATACGCGCTTTGCACGCCTTTGTGCTGACGCCCGACGAGAAAGCTGCGCGGCTGGCCGCCCTGCGCGAGGGCGGCGTGACGTGGAGCGACGCGGACCCCTTAGTGGTCATGCACGCCGCCTCCAACACGCTGGACTGCAACGCGGAGGCGCTCCTGTTCGGCCCCCATTCCCTGAACATGCAGATGCTGCGGTCCAAGCCCTCTCAGCGCGGCGTCTCGTTCTACGGCCGGGGGACGGAGTACAGGCGGGACGATACCTGCGGTTTCAAACCTCCCAACCGCCGGTTGTCCACCCGCGGCGTCCCCACGGCCCTTGAGGCGTGCCACGCCGTCGACTGCCTCAAGATTCACACCCTGCTGTGCAACCACGAGCGCGGGCGCGCCCAGTTTCTGCTGCAGCACGCCATGCACCGGCCGGCGCCGTTCGCGGCATACTACTGCGACGTGGACACGCTGGCGGCGCGATTCGCGGCACTCTACGCGCCACCACTCACCGTTCGACGGGCGCCGCGCAGCGTGAGGGCGGCCCGCGTGGTGTCCGTCACGCCCGAAGCGGCGCAGCTGCTGAACGTGCTGGTGGACGCCGGCCACCGCCTCGCGGAGTTGCCCGCGGTTCTTTCCGAGTTGACTGTGGACGCCGTGAACGCGCTGGTGCAGTCGCGCAACGTCTTCGTGGCGGGGCGGGACGTTTTTTACGAATACCGCGGCGCTCGGGGGCTGCACTTCATGGGCCTCATCTGGCGGGCTCACTTTGACCGCCTGCTTGTCCGGCACTCCCTGCACCTCAAGAACGGCTACCCGTCCGTGGGGCGCAACCGGCTGCACCGCATGGTGTGCTGGTGCGAAGGGGTGGACATCTCTCAGCGCAGGGTGCAGCACAGCTTCGACGCCCGCCTTGACGCGCGCGCGTCCTCCCTGCAACCGGACCAGGGGCGCGGCGACGGCAGCAACATGCGGACCGTGGTGCGGAAAACAGAGCACAGTGTCTCAAAACACGCCGGTGTCACGTTGGACAAGCGCAGGGACCGGTGGGTGGCGCGCATCCGCTTCTGCTACGTCTGCGTCGTGCTGGGCAGCTTCCGCTCGGAACTCGCCGCGTCTGCGTGCTACGCGCGCGCATTTGGAAACCAGCTGCGTCTCCAGCGGGACGTGCGAGCCATGCTCGGCGAGGGGCGCACGAAGCGCGAGGTTGCGTCGTTTGTGCGGAGTGAGTGCAAAGCTTAGCGTCCCTGCAACACAACTTTTATTTAGTCTTTCTACAAAAGACAAAAGCGTGGACATGTCGTTTGGCGCCAGCATACCGAACGACCCCGCCGTTGCGAACGTGTGGTGCCCACCGCTCGCCGCCGGCCAGCCGCCCGACGAGCCGCCGCCACCCGGAGGCTGGGACGCGTTTTTGGCGGAGTTGCGTTTTGAGCCCCTCAGCAACTCAAAGCGACACAAACTGGTGAGCGGCGACGGCAGGGAATTTTTCGCAGCTTCCGTTGTCGGTCAGGGGACGACAGGGACTGTCACGGAGTACAGAAGCCCCGCGGGGGCTCCCGCGTCCCTTGCCGTGAAGCACTTCAAACGCATTCCGCTTGGCAGCTCAGAGGTCCGAGAGGTTGAAAACGTAGAGCGCATGACGTTCATTGACTCCTGGCGAGCGAGGAAACGCGTGGTTGCCAAATTGGGCGCCCCACAGGTGCCGGACCGCGTCCCTGCCCGCGTTGTGTACCTTTCCAACGGAGAGCCTCGCATCGTCATGCCACGCGCGCGTGGAGCCGTGCCGGATTTGAACCGCTTACCGGTCGCTTCAGCCTTGACTGTGACGCGAGCCGTTTTTAAGGAGGTGAAGAGCATGTACGAGACCTACGGCCTGCTGTGCGGAGACTTGAAATCTGCCAACCTGCTGGTGACCTGTGACCAGCACGACCCGCACGTGCGACCAGCTGACTACGGCGGGTATGCGAATGTGAACTCCGAGGTGGGCGCCACGTACCCCGCCCCGTGGAGACTCACACGGCTCTACGACGGACACATGTTCTCTCTCATGACCGAGGAGGAGTGCGTCTACCAGTTCTTCCCCTTCTTCGTGCGGCTCGTCTACCCAACCACCAGGTACCCGGTTCAGCCTGACACAAACCTCCTGTCGTACACATCCGTTCTCGACGAACTCGACGGAAAACATCAGCGCGTGAAGGAGACGCACGAGGCTATATTGAAGCTCACCTGGCCCGCAGATGTCCGCTCCTTCCTTGAGTACTGTACGCGGTACCGCCTGCAGGGGCGCGATTACGACATGACCCTGGAAACTCGCACCCTGGCTGGCTTGCATAACGTGTTGGTGGATGCCGTACAGATCGATTAGGTGGGCACGTGCGCCGCGAAGAGGCTGCATACGCAGAGCCCGTTGAGATACCAATCACAGCGCGATGTTATATGTTTCACACACCCTGGGTCGCGTCGACGGCGCGCTGCGTCGCGTCAGCCACAGCCTGCGTGGCGTAGAGCAGGCCGTCCCCGGTGGCGCGCTGCATAGTGTGGGACGTCATGCGCGCCAGTCCCGTCGCTGCGCCGCCTGACTGGTGGTAGGTGCGCGAGTCCACGAGGCGCTCGAGCTGCGCGTTGAGGTCCGCCACCAGCGAGGCGCACAGCTCCGTGGCGGCGCTCCGGCTGGCCTCGATCGTCTCCTTGCAGCTGCGCAACGCGTCTCGCGCGCCGGACATGTCGCCGCCGCGGGCCATATCAACGCTGCTCTTGATGGCGCGCATGAACAGGCGCCGCTGCATGTGGCTGTCGATGAGGTCTGCGGATGTCTCGCTCATAGTCACGCCGTCAAACTCCGCGTGCGCCTCCCGGGCGTTGCCGCCGTTGTCCTTGTAGGTCAGCACGACGGTCACGGGCAGCCCGACGTCCGAGGAGAACGGGTGGTAGAACGTCTGACCGTCCGTGAAGGCGCCCACCAGCTCCTCCTCGCCCTTCACTTTGAGACGCACCTCGGTGGCGACCGTGCTGGTCGCCGCTCCCAGCGCCGCGCCCACGGTGGCGGGGATGAGCACGTCGGACGGCGCGTACGCGAAGGTGCCGCCTGAGCGGGCGCTCAGTTCCTTGAGCAGGAAGGCGTCGTGGTCGCTGCCGATGCCGACGCAGCAGACGAGGGGCAGCGTGACGCCCGTGCTCGTCGCGGCGGCGTCTTGGCCGTCGCTGAGCAGGAGCACCATGGCGGTGTCGTTGAAGGACCGTCGGGCAGAGAGCACCCGGTGTGCCGCAAGGAGTGCCGCCCCAATGTCCGTGCCCCCCCGCACGTCGAGCACCCGGCACTCCGCCGCCAAGGCCGCCTTGTTCTCGTCGTTCATGGGCTTGAGCGGCGCCAGAGGGGTCGCGTGGTCGTTGAAGGGAACCACGCAGAGACGGTCGCGCGGTGTGAGCTCGCCGATGAGAAAACGCAGGGACTCGCGCAGGAGGGTGATCTTCCGGCCCACCATGGAGCCGCTCACGTCCGCAAGCACAACGAGGTCCACGCCCACGCGGTGGCCCTCGTGCGGCGCGTTCAGCACCACCACGCCCGCGCACTTGCCAGTCGCCGTCTCCGTGCACAGGAAGCTGAGCTGAAGCGCGCGGTTCGCCACCACTGCGCGTGCGGGCGGGGCGTCCGGCGCCGGGTCGCCTGCGCGCGGCAGCAAGACGCTGAACGGCGCACGGCACTGGGGGCACAAGGTGTGGCCGTGGTTGGCGAGGCCCTGCACGCACGCCAGGTGGAAGGTGTGACCGCACCCCGCGGTGATGCGCGTGGTGCCGCCCAGCTCGACGAGACAGATGGCGCAGTCCATCCTAGCGAAACCGCGCGTCGTCACATATAAACACGCCACGTTTTTTTTCCTAATGAACGCCTTCGTGTCGTGGGCGCGCAACACCCTCGGCTGCCTCTGCGTCTACGCCGTCACTGGAGCTGTGTTCCTGCGGGCGTTCCCGGCGCCGACGCAGGACGTGCGTCGCCACGTGGTCACCAGCCTGCGCGCCATTCCCCTGTACGCGCTGCTGCCAACCGCGTGCGACGCGCTGACTCGCGCGGGGCTGACGCGCGCTTACCCCGGTATGCTCGACCGAGGCGTCTTTGGGTACGTGTTTTTCCTGGCGGCACACCTTGCGCTCGTGGAGGCGGGCGTCTACTGGGTGCACCGGGCGCTGCACCACCCGCGTCTGTACTGGATGCACCAACGGCACCACAGCTTCAAGGAGCGGCTCACCCCCTTCGCCGGCCTGGCCTTCGCGCCGGCCGACGGGTTGCTTCAGGCGTTCCCGTACGCGCTCGCCCTGCTCTTGCTCCCCATCCACGCGGGAACGCACAAGCTGCTGCTCTTCTCGTCCGGCACGTGGGCAGCCTACATCCACAGCGCAGACAGCCGGCCGAGCTGGCTGCTGCTGGGCCCGCGCCACCACGCCGTGCATCACCGCACCTTCAAACACAACTACGGCCACTACACGCAGGCGATGGACGCGATATGCGGCACGCTCAAAGAGAAGGTGGGAGGCCAGTGAGCACGTCTTCGTCGAAGCACGCGGAGCACAGCTGGACACCTCGCCAGTGAAGCACAGACGCTGTGCGGTCGCAGCGGTCGCAGTCGAGGAAAATGAGCAGCTGTGGCCTGCGGGGCGGCGGAACGGTCTCCGGCCACACAACGTCTCGCGCGTCATGTTTGAAGAAATCAGAGAGCACGACGTACAGCTCGTAGGACCGCCGCCGCAGTCCCATCAGCGCAAGCAGCAGGGGCCTCCGGCGGCAGAAAATGTGAAGCCGTTCGCTGTCCTTGGTGACGTGCACGAGGTGCTTGGGGGTCATCCGGTGGACTATGGCACGCATTTTGACGTTGCACGTCACAACCACGAGCTGGTCGAGCGAGCACGGCGAAGTGAGCGAGTTGCAGGTTTTTACGATACGCGCCTTGCTGTCCGGCGGAAGATTTCCTGTGGGCCAACGCTTACCGCCTGTTTTCGCTGCGCGGAACTCCTCCTCGACCGGAATGTCGAGCGAATGCTGAGTCGTTTTCATGTGTGAGAGAACGTGCCGTTTTAAATATATTCATTCCGAGTACGGTACACGTCTTTATCTTGTCACAGCAGGACGGGGCGCGCGGACGTCAATCAGAAGGTTGCACGACAGTCCGGTTCGTGTCTCGCGTCGATGAGCTCGTAGTCGTACTGGGTTCTGACAACACGCAACCGCTGCAGATAAGCGTTCCAATACGTAGCCTTTTCTGGACCGTTGTCGATGCGATCCCTGGCATGGTGGGAAGGAAACGTGTAGAACGTCTTGACATACTTTTCGATGGTCGCCTGTGTGCCCCACGCCACCTGGTCGTTCAGTTGTTCCGGCCCGTAGTCGTGTCCATAAGGCACGAACAGCGTCCCTTCTGGTACCGGGAAATCTATCCGAGGCAGTCTGTCCACACCAATGTCGGCTCTGAATTTAAGGACAGCGTCATAGGAAACACCGGAAGCAGCCACCATGTCGAACGCTCTTGCGTTGTGGAAAAACTGCGAGAGCATGTTTGTACAGCCGTGCGCGACGCACCACGGCGTGTTTGCTAGAACATGCGAGGGAAGGTTCTGCAACAAGATTCCGCTAAAATTCACCGTATACGGTGGGCGATACGCGTCAACATCAGAGGAGAGGTACACGTGGGCTGGAGTTGCCGACTGCGCGATTTGCTTTGCGAGTTGAGCGTTTACGCAGTTTGTGCGGCCGGTGACGATGACGGCGATCCGGTGCGCCCTGGCGCGGGTTGCCAGGATGAGAACAAGAAAAACGCGCATTTGTCCGACTAAATATAAAGAAACCCGCAGCCTTCTCGCCAAGACGTGACGTCTCTGAAAAATGAGCAGCCACACATTTCAGCCTGCAACGAGCGGTACAAGGCTGGTGAAACCCCTACCCCGGGGTCTTCAGCGCGGACCGGCTGGAGGATGTGACCGAGGAGGAGGGGTGGCTCTAGTTTCCCAAAATGACTCGCCACGCTCGCTCCAAATACATCACCTCGACGCCGCCGTTCATGTCGGACAGGGCGTCAAGCGATCGCTGCCAGGCGACAGGCGACACCTTGCGGATGGCTGCGCGCGAGGCGGCGAAGATGGCCATGTTGCCTGGGCCGATGGCGTCCCACACGTCGAACTCAATGCCCCAGTTGTGAGAAAGCCACAGCGGAAAGTTGGGCGGCGACGCTGGCCGGAGGCTCGTGGTGTAGGGGACGCCTACGTAGTTTTCCTCCGTGGTGCCGCGCCACTCGCACACAGTTTGGTTTTGGAACACCATGTACTCGTTCGTGCATGAAGATGGGACGAAGAGATGACAACAATAGGTTTTGCAGAGGGTTGGGCAGCACACGACGTCGGGACTGTTTGCTTCGGTGGTGCACTGCGTGGTCTTTGCTCTTGCAAGAAAACTTTCCGATGTCTCGTTCGATTGGAATCTCAATGGCTGCGTCATGAAAGTGGTCGTGTCGGCGTAGTAGACGTCCGCGCTGAGTTGGCCAGCGAGGGTCGTAATCATGTGCATGCGATGGCCAGATGACCCGCTCCCGCCGTTTATGAAGAACGTGACGTCGGCGAGACGGTCAAAGTGTGACAGCATGTGATGAATGAAAGTATGGCCTTCGCGCCCCACGTTTGGCAGCGCTGTGCACTCTGGAAAGCGAACGCCACACTTGCAGTAGGCGTGCACAGTCACATTGGCTGTGGTTTCAATGATCTTTTTGACTATGTGCGCGGTGCGCGTGTTGTGCTCCCTGCATAGCGAAACGACAATGTCGACGGTCTTGACTGCCACTGCCGTGGGGATGATCGCGGTGGCAAGGACGAGCAATCGCAACATCGATGCTCAACGTCAAATATTTACATTTATAACGAAAGCGCGCGCGAGATGATGTGCTGCTTCACCGAAACTTCAAAGCTGACCAGAGGGCAGACATGTACTTCAGAAACCGCATGCCAAAATCGTGCTCTCAGCGGTGTCCGACACGCGCGTGCGCTCATGGGTTTCTAGTGGCGGTGCCCTAGCCGTCCGACCCAGTCGACACAATCGTCCGATCGAGCCCTCAGTCGTGCGGCCCTTTCCTCCTGCGATGGCTGCTCTGGCTGTAATGTCACAGCGGACCGTCCTCACCCGCACCCTGGCGGATGCGCGGGCGGCGCACGCCGCGTGCCACGGTCGCCTGCTCTGTGAGGAGGCCTGCGCCCGCGGCTTTTACTTCGGCTCGTTGCACCTGATCCCCGACGACGGCGAGGCCAGCCTGGCGGAGGCCAAGCGCGCCCTCGCCCGCGCGGAGCGCGCGCTGAGCGAGGCGCTGGTGGCGCACGCCGGCGGGCCACCGCGCAGCCTCCTCATCGCCGCGGCGCACGAGGCGCACCCGCTGAAGGGCGTCAAGTCCGAGGCCTGGCGCAATCGTGTGGTGGCCGTCGAGGACGTGCTGCTCTCTCAGCGGCGCCGCCTGGAAGCGCTCTACGGCAACTGCTTCCCTTCCTCCCGCGTGGAGTTCCTGGTGACGCAGCTGCTCCGCAAGGCACTCCACGAGTACCCGCGTTTCGCGCACCGGGAGCGCAACTTCCTGCACGCGGCGCTTGAGAGCGAGCAGCGTGTGGTGGCGTCCAAGGCGCTGGCCGGCGTTCTCAAGATGATGGCCAAGCAGCCCGTCGAGGTGTGCGCTCTCGTGGTCGCCCGCCTGGAGCCACGTCAGCGTGCCGCGCTGGCCTGCGTCCACCGCACCCTGCGCGATGCGGTGGCTTTCGCCGAGCTCACGGTGCCGCGCTCCGCCTCCGTCGCGGCCGCAAAGGAGCTGCACCTCGCGCGGGTCGCTGAGGACCTCAAGATCGAAAAGTTTGTCGCGGCGGGGGCGCGCGGGACGCGCGTGTGGCACCGCAGCATGCGCCGCCGCATCGACCTGTCGCGCTAGAGACCGCGTGTGAGTCACTCTCGCTGGGTCCCAGGCGCAGTTCATAGCAGCTGCGGCGTGCGGGTGGCACAAATGAGCGCACACGAGCGTTGGTGGAGACGAGCACTAAAAGTGGGCCCCCCCTGTACTCAATGGTCAGCATGGCGGCCTTGCGCCGTCTGCTGCTTTGCTGCGCGCTAGGCGCCGCCCTGGGTCGCCTGCTGGATGACGACGTGGCGCCGCTGCATCACGGCGCGGCGCATCACGCTCGTGCCTGGGAGCGCGCGGGCGTCACACCCGGCCGGCTCTGCCCCGTCGGCAGCGTGCTGGGAGAGTACGTTCGGCGGCACCGTCTACAGGCGCACCCCCCCTCCGACTTTGTCCACGGCTGTGGCGAGCGCTGCACGCTGAAGAGCGGCAACGCGTGGATGCAGCGCAACTGGGAGCCCAAGCTGCGCTGCGTGGGCGACCAGCGGCTCGGCAACGTTGGCGACGGCGGGAAGTGGGTTTGCGACCCTGACTGCCTGTTGGAGAAGGGCACGTGCCTCATTTACTCCTTTGGCTCCAACAATGACTTTAGCTTCGAGACCGCCATGAAGGGCTACGGCTGTGAGACGCATGTGTTCGACCACACAGGCGCGTTTTTCAAGGCTTTCGGGGAGGGCGGGCACTGACGCGGGCGCGGCCAGTGACGAACCCCACGCCGCCGGAGGGTGTCACCTTTCACCGATTTGGGATCCAGCCCAGCGGCTCGAGCGCGACGCTCAAGAGCTTGCCCACCTTCATACGGGAGCTGGGTCACAGCGACCGAGTGGTGGACCTCATGAAGATCGACGTGGAGGGGGCAGAGTTTTCAACCTTTGCCGACGCGGACACTACGGCTGCGCTGAAGAAGCACGGTGCGTGGGCACGTCTTGCTCGGTCATGCGTGGCTGTGGCTGACGCTGGTTTGGACAGTTCGGCAGCTGTTGCTGGAGGTGCATTGGGTCGCAGGGGGTGGGGAGGCTGGGATGGTTGCGCTTGGAAAGGTGTTGGCCGATGCTGGGTTTCTCACCTTCAGCAAGGAGCCGAACATCCAGTATTCCAGCGGCGACTGCGTGGAGTTCAGCATGCTCAACACACACCTTGTGTAAGAAGACTTTTCCTCTTGTAGGGAGGGACGGCAAGGACACCCACGCCAGACGGGACGCACACACCTTTCTGTCCGAAAACACACTCCGAGCACCGTCCCTATGACGCGACGACAGCGTCTCACCTTTGTCTCGGCACTGAGCTTTGCAGGCGCTGGAAGCCTCTTTCTCCTCTCCAACAAGGCTCAAACAGCCCCGACGCCGGCGGGTGGGTGCGCTCGGGCTGTCGCCTTACGCGCCGCTGACCCGCCGGGGTAGGGTGGGCATCCGCCCGCAGCCCGTGTGGCTACTCCTTAAAGCACGTGTCCGTGTCCGCGAAAGGGGTGTCGCTTGATGACGCCGAGAACGGACTTGGCAACATCTTGTCGTTGTACTGGAATACGAGAGCGCTGGCGGCCGTGTCGGGCCTGTGTTTCAGCGCGCCTGTGTTTACGAGGGCGCCTGACTCCTGGATAAAACACCTCCCGGCGTCTCTCTGCGAGGGCGGCTGGGACGCGGTGACCTCAGCCGAGGTGCACCGCAAGGTCTGCGGGTCCTGTCGAGGACATATGACCTACCCCCACGAATGTGCTGGCTGGTGGGTCTACTTCGCCGCCGTCGTCCGTAGGGACACCAGGCGTGCCCTGGTCATCTGGGCGAAGAAGAACGCGGCGCCTGTCCCGACGTTCAACGCCGGCGACGTGGTGATTTACGATCGCTGCAAAGAGGACGACTCGATCTTCACCCACCCGGGGTACGGTCCGGCTGGGTGGAGCCTCTACAACTCTATCGCCTGCGACGAAGGGTGCTCGCTCACAATAGTCTGCGTCCCCGAGACGGACCACGGCGTGTGCCTCCTGAAGCGCGTGGCGCTGCTGGACTTTCTCTTCCGGCGTCATCCGCTGGCGCGAATCCGGCTGTCGTGTGAGAACACGAACTGTATGGCCGAAGCGCACAACTTCGGCGGCATCACCAACTCGTTCAACGCTTTTTACCACATTGTGTTTGCTCCCAACGTCTATGCGGACCTCTCTACCTTCGCGCTGTGGGGCGGCTTCGCAAACTCTGGCGCCGTGCGTTTGCCCACCGCACAGAGCTTTATCTACACTGGGTTCGCCCCTTCCGGATTTGTGTGGGAGAACACGTCGTCGCTTCTTGGCAAGCAGCCGGACGTGGCCGCCGGCGGCCGGGTGGATGCTGCGAAACTGCGGACCTGGCTGCTTGAACACTGACGAAATGAATTTCAAAATGCGCGTGTCACCCACGAGAGGAGGAGGTCCTTGTGCGCGTCCCTGGCACTCACGAAAAACGTGTACATACTGGCGTGCATTGTGTCAAACTCTGGGTTGCCGTCGTCGTCTATGAACCCGAGAAAGTGGCTCAGGTGACCAAGCGCAGCCGTGTCCTCGCTCGGCTCCTCGCCGGGCAGGGTGACGACCAGCTTGATGTGGAGGTGCCACCCGGATGGTTGCGAGCCGGGGCCTTCCACATACGCGCAGAAAAACGTCGTCCGGCCGCGCGAGCTGTAGGCTGGCAAGAACTCGTAGGTGCACAGGAGGTGGGTGGGCTCGTCGTACCACTCCCCGGGAGGGAGTGGGTCGTCCCCCTCGCGCGTCCACAACGCGTGAAACCTGGACAGCTTGATCACCGCGACCTGCGCGCGCGGGGTGAGTGCCTTGGGGCGCCAGCACGCGCCCGCCGTCGCACCGAGCTCAGGGCGTCCCAAAACTCCGTCACGAGCGCGCGACTCACTGCGTTTGGCACGAAGGGCAGGTTGAGGTGCCGCTCCGCGTCCACGTCGACCGTGGCGCGGCAGCACGGGCACGTCCCCCGCGCATTTACCCACGGCGCTGCGCAGACGGCGTGGAAGATGTGCTTGCACCGCAGCGTGTGCGTCGCCACTGGCGCGTGCGTCCCTGGTGACAGACTGCGCAGCGGGGCGAGGCAGACGGCGCACTCGGGACGGTGGCGCATCCTACGAAAAAGTTCACTGGCTCACGCCCGTGGCGTCACATTCAACTTTCGATGGACGACCAGCCCCTCAAAATCGTCCATGTCGAGTTTGTGGTACTTGGTCCGCAGAACGAAGGACACGCTCGTGTCCTCCTTGATGTGCCCATTCTTCTGCGCCGTGCCGACGCTCTTCCAGCCCTTCGCCTTCGTGGTGTGCTCGTAGCCACCCAATTCACAGACTGATCGAAACAACTGATAGAAGTTCAAGTCCTGGAAGAATATCCGAGGAGGGTCGGGCGGTGGTTGGTTCCGCTTCTGCCAATAGAGAGTCCAGAGCTCGTAAAATGCAGAATTTGTCAGAGACGCAGCAACCGACTTGGCTTGCGTGAGGTACTCCTCCGATAAAGGATGCATATCGGTCAGCGGAAGCGCGCTGGTCGCGGGAGGAACGCCGAACCCTGCAGACGCAAAACCGACCAAAGCTTCTGCCGCCGTCTCTTCCATCCGCATATCCGCAAGCCCAGATGTCGCCTGTGCAGCCGGCCCCTCCGCCACAGGCGGCCCCGCCTCCACATGCTTAGAGCGCGGGGTTGCGTCCGGCATCGTTTCCCAAAAAGCAGGAGGGAGGGGACCAAAGTGCAGGTTGTATGCACGAGTGAAGAACTTTTCTTTGGCCGGGTCGGGCGCAGTGACGCCGTCCAAGGGGTCGTAGTCGATGAGAACCCCGTCGTGCGCGGCACAAAGCCGTGCGCACACAGAGGCATACAGCACCGGAAAAAGCAGGAGGCAGCGCCACGCGTCGGCTACCTTTTTCGAGCTGCAAGAGAAGAGCGTCGCGTCAAAGTCTATGTACACCGCCTTGAGCGCGAGGAAGCGCAGCAGCTCTTGCTGAACAAGCTGAGCTTCCTGTCCGCTCAGTCCTAAGCCCCCCTGAGCCGCCTGCCGTATCAGGAGCATGCGGAACCGCGTCAAGTCAACGTCGAAGGTGACCACGAGGTGGGCTGGCGAAGCCATGAAGCGCCGGCAGCACAGGAGATACGGTGCACAGCCGCCAGACGACACCGTCCTAGATACACCACAGCTGTGTGTTGTGCGCCGCCCGTCTTTCTCAAAAAGCAGTCTGTTAGCGGGCCACAGACGAACGGCGTGAGAGGGTCCTAGGACAGATGTACAAACAAAATGATGGGTGCCTAAACCCTAAACTTGTTGATTTTTTTTACAAACAAACAGCATCCAGCGAAGACAACAGGTTCCGCGTCTGCCCGAGGCTCCGCATGTGACACCCGGGCGGTGCTTTGAAGGTTTAAAATTGCAGACTTGGTTGATGGTCAGTTCATACGCACGGCACCATGCGGTAACCACGGTCGGGGATGCAATGGTAAACGCTATGCGTTTGACAGGGAACGTTCCGCGCGTCGGGAGCGTGCCGGGACCGCCGTGCGAGAGCGAGTCGCGATGATGGCGGGAGAGCACAACTGTGCAGCCTTATGCCAATCCCCCGCATGAGAGCCTCTCCCCGAGCGCTCCGAGCGCGATTCGGCTCGGCGT
>Ga0136642_1000901_pt1 | contig 13955 bp, 8 predicted proteins | sample LowCatLa1302831Y_FD_115313 | JGI IMG/M metagenome (GOLD analysis project Ga0136642, IMG submission 115313) | Freshwater microbial communities from Lower Cathedral Lake, Yosemite National Park, California, USA - 13028-31Y | ecosystem: Environmental > Aquatic > Freshwater > Lake ... | reverse complement strand
TGGGTCTCAATTTTTACAAGATTCTGATGTGAATTTATTGCGTGTAGATGATAGAAACGCCAATAAAATTATTTTTAAAATAAAGGTTAAAAATTTACGGAAGCCATTAGTTCCCGAGACGGATGATACTTTGCGAACAACATCACGACGAAATATAACAGATAATCACAATAAAAAAACACAAAAAATAAAAAAAGTGGGCGTTACTCGTGAAGCCAAGGCAAAGATGTGGGATATTTTTGACAGCGATACCCCAATAAAAACAGAACCTAGTGAAATGAAATGTTTATTTCAAAGTGAAAATGAATCCGGTCTTTGTGACTATTGTAATTCTGTATTAATAATTACTGATGATGGATTTCCTACTTGTACAAATATGACTTGTGGGGTCATTTATAAAAATACTTTAGATTATTCACCGGAATGGAGATTTTATGGTGCTGAAGACAAAAATAAGAGTGACCCAACACGATGTGGTAATCCCATTAATCCACTTTTAGTTGAATCTTCATTTGGTTGTAAAGTTATTTGTTCTAATTCTTCAAGCTATGAAATGCGCAAAATTCGAAAATGGACGGAATGGCAATCTATGCCACATAAAGAAAAATCGCTATACGACGAATTTCAATTCATTACAATTATGGCTCAAAATGCTGGAATACCCAAGATATTTATCGATGATGCAGTCGCTATTCACAAAGATATTTCCGAACAAAAAATGTTTCGTGGTATGAATCGTGACGGTATTAAATCAGCGTCAATTTATATTTCTTGTCGATTAAATGGTTGTCCAAGAACTGCTCACGAAATTGCTGAAATATTTCGATTAGACAAAACAAGTGCCACAGCCGGTTGTTCTATGGCAGTAAAAATTTTACATAATATCGAACGAAACTTTGAACCTTCACAACAGACTGAATTGTGTTCCACACGACCGAGCGCATTTATTGAAAGATACTGCAGCAAACTTAACATAAATGGCGAGCTTATCATGTTGTCTAAATTTATTGCCAAAAAGGTTGAAGAAAATAGTATTATTAATAACAATACACCACACGCGATTGCTGCTGGTATTGTGTTCTTTATCTCACAAAATTGTAATTTGAATATTAGCAAATTAGATATTAAATCAATTTGTGGTGTTAGTGAAGTTACTATTAATAAATGCTACAAAAAACTAGAACTTATCAGGGAAAACTTGATTCCGGTATGTATTTTAGACAAATATATTTAACCTCTATTCTTGACATTAGCCTAGAATAGAGGCATGTCTCTGTATTGGTCACTTCGTAGTGATGCCCCCCTCCCCACCCCAGATCATCCTAACCCAGAATAGAGATTAAAAATTAGATAATGATAATTAGATAGTGATAATTATGGAATTATAATTTTTGTAAATAATATTATTTTTTTTATACTAATATTATATTAATATGTCTGACTCAATACAAGATATTAATGATGATGAGCATATCGAAACACCTGTCGATGTAACCGTTGATGAACCTGTCGAGGTAACCGTGGATGAACCTGCTGAGGTGACCGTGGATGAACCTGTCGAGGTAACCGTGGATGAACCTGCTGAGGTAACCGTGGATGAACCTGCTGAGGTAACCGTGGATGAACCTGCTGAGGTAACTGTGGATGAACCTGTCGATGTAACCGTGGATGAACCTGTCGATGTAACCGTGGATGAACCTGTCGATGTAACCGTGGATGAACCTGTTGAGGTAACCGTGGATGAACCTGCTGAGGTAACCGTGGATGAACCTGTCGATGTAACCATGGATGAACCTGTCGAGGTAACCGTGGATGAACCTGCTGAGGAAACCGTGGATGAACCCGCTGAGGAAACCGTGGATGAACCCGCTGAGGAAACCGTGGATGAACCCGCTGAGGAAACCGTGGATGAACCCGCTGAGGAAACCGTGGATGAACCCGCTGATAACATCACATTTTCCATTGATACAAATGTTATCACACCAAAAATTCCTAATATTATTTTTATAATACCATACCGCGATAGAGAAAAACAGTACGAATTCTTCTCAAAACATATGAAGTCAGTTTTAGAAGATTTTCCAACAGATTCTTTTAAAATTTTATATATTCATCAAAACGATACAAGAAGCTTTAACCGTGGTGCTGTCAAAAATATAGGATTCATGACTGTTAAAAACATGTACCCGAATGATTATCAAAATATGACATTGGTTTTCAATGATATTGATATCATGCCATATACCAAAAACTTTTTCGATTATCACACGAGACCTGGTACAGTCAAACATTTTTACGGATTTACATTTACCCTAGGAGGAATTGTTTCAATAAACGCCAAGGATTTTGAAATAATAAATGGATTTCCTAATTTTTGGTCATGGGGGTATGAAGATAATATGCTACAAAGACGTATTATCGAAAGAGGTATTACTATTGACCGAAGTGCATTTTATCCAATTTTAGATAAGAATGTTTTACATTTTTCCGAAGGAATTACACGCAATGTTAATCGCACTGAATATGATATATATGAAAGTAATACAACAGAAGGATTGGATTCAATATTTAATTTGCAATACAATTATAATCCAGATAACGGATTTGTTGATGTAACCAATTTTTCTACTACTAGAGAAGAAGATGTTAAGGCAACACATCAACACGACTTGCGCAAAGGTAATATTCCTTTCCCTTCTTTAAATAAGAAAAGAAAACCAAAAATGACAATGATGTTCATGTAAAACGACAGCTAATGGAGATTTCAATGCATCCGCATATACTACAATTCTCCATTGTTTGTTTTTCGGGAGTTATCTAATGTATATTCAATAAATTTATAGGTTAATCCGATATTGTCTTCGGTTTCCCATATTCCTGAAATTTTCAAAATAACATTTGGTAAATAATTTTTTTGTTTATTTGGAAATTTAATATAATTATAAAAGTGTTCCTTATATAATTTTATATTACCTTCATATAACTGTTCTTTAAGCATAAATATTATTTTTTTTTTACATTGAAATAATTGTTTATAAAATTCCAAAATTTGTATTTCAATACGGATAATATCGTTAATATTTTTATTATTCAAGATATCGTGTGATTGTAATTTATAAATTTGCTTAAATTTTGGAGATTCCAATGCAGCAACTCGAAGAGTTGCGGAATTGGAATCGAGATTAGTTTCAAAAGACGGCTTCGCCGTCTTGGGAACTAATGTGTTAGAAAATTCATTCGATACCTCCACGATACTCCGTAATCGTTGTGTCGAATCCTCCACTGTTATTACGGAGTAGTCAGGATTTTGTTGTTGTGGTCCTTTGGTTCCCTGACCAATGTTCTCCATACATACTCCTTGATGAAATAAATTGGAATTTCCTTCATTAGTTCCCTTTTCGAAGTGTTTGGCTTTGCCGATTCTAGTAACTAATCTCGGAAAATCTTTGACTTCGTCTACGATTTTCGCTCCAATCGGAGATTCTATGTGTATAGGTTTTGTATATTGCGGAGACCTAGATAAAATCGTAACTTGTTGTAGTTCTTGCTTTACAATAGGATTAAAAGGGATTTTTAAAAATATACCGTGTGTAGTTATCAATTCATCAGAATATATTATTTTAGTAAACTTTCCATCCATAATAATGTTTTTTTTAGTATCAGATAAAAATATATTCTTTATTTGAAAAAAACCAATATTGTACGCCACTATTGTAACATTATTTTTTATCATCAACATATTATAATTTTCGATTGTCGATTCCATAAAAATATTTGACGGTATCAATATGTATAAAGGAATGTTTATTTCATTTTACGAATGATAATTATATATATATTATACTATATAGTATATTGTATATATGACAATAATAACACCAGATGCATTTGACAAAGATAGAATTATGACCAATACTATACCTTGGAAAAGCAAATTAACATTTAATCAATTGGGTTCAATTATGAAAAAAAATTATACAAACAAGATTATTAATTTGAAAAGGGACCTTTTGTTCAAGCCGCCTCCACTGAAAATATATCGTCGTGAAATAGCCAGCATTAATATAACAGGATGTAATTCGAGGGCTTCTGTTAAGATTGAACATTACAATATGCCTGGTGTTAATATAGTTACAAAAACTAATAGTCGTGGAATTAATGCCATTTTAGATATTAATTATGAAAATAATTCTGGACAACATCCTTCTTTAACCATTACTGACCCAACCTATTGCAATCTTTTTCTCGATTCTAAAAATGCACGCCGTAGATGTCGAACGAGCGGAATTATTAAATCAAATTATAGCTCATCAAATTCGCAATATTTATACAGCCGAAATTTGACTTTCAAACAAAACGAATTTTTCCATGTTCGTCAAGGTAATCCTTTAGCAGCACCAGGTAGCGCTGTTGCATTGCAAAATATATATGCTTCAAATAGTGGTGTACAAAGTTGCAAAAAATATTATATATCTTCTACGACTTTTAAGTATAATTGGATCAATCAACTCAATAATATTGTTGATATTCCCACAGGTTATTATGACCTCAATGATTTGAATAATTTATTACAATATGTAATGTATACAAAAAAACATTATCTTATTACTAACAGTAACAATGTCAAGGTATATTTTTTATATTTTACTTTTAATTCTGATACAAATTTTGTTCAATTGAATTCTATTGCATCAAATGACTATTTATTTCCTAATACAATTTATAGCTATCCTATCGGTCATACTTGGTCTCTTCAAGCAAGTGGTGTACCCACAGCAGCACCTCCTGGAACAAATTTTTATAATCCGAATGTTATATTTTTGGAGCCAATCATTTGTAAGACACTTGGATTTGCTGCAGGTACTTATCCAGCCACAACCACAGGTAGTTCTACCAATTTTAGTATCAATGGTGCATTTGCGTCCGGAATACGGCTTGATTATTATGCACCAATTTATTATAAACCAAGTAATTCTAAATTTGCTTCTCAAGGTGCTGTGTCGTCTAGTGACCGCATTGCACGAAAAAAATATGATACCATCAATACTGCAGCTGGTACTTTAAGAACCGCTTATGGTAAACAAACAGCAGACGCAGTCGCCTACGGTGTGCCCTCACCTGGTTATACATTAAAAGACATAACAGGCTATCCTTTAATAAGAACTCCTGTTATCAATAAATATACTGGACAATTAAATAAATGTTCTCGATTGAGAACTATGCGTAACCTAACTAATGGATAAATTTCTAATTATAATGTCGATAAATAGAAATATTACTAAAATGTGTTGTATGCAACCTTGTATTTAACACACCAATGTATGCATTTTTGTATATTTGATTTGATAATGATTTCTAATTTATCATTATTTTGTTTGTTTTCTATTAAAGTAATGGTTTGGTGTATGTTCTCTATTTGTTGTTGTCCAAAGATAGCATTATATTCCTCAATTTTTGTGATAAAGAATGTGGAAATAGGTATTTTCAAAAAACGATAAGTATTAATTTCTGGTTTTATTGATGATGCATGTAACATTTTTTCAAAAGATGTCTTCAAATATGGAAACACACCTTTATCATTTATTACTAAAAAATTTTTACATACTATATATTTCTCTGAATTCGCATATCTACTCGTTTGTGGTTTGGTAATATAAACCTTTTCATAAAAAGCGGAAAGAATATACAATAGGTCAACAGTATGTTCGATAAAACAGTCAAAAATTTTTAAAATGAAATTTCCCTTAATTTTTTGTAAACAAAGGGCATAACATATTTGCGCAAATAATAATTTTGAAATATTTTGTTCTTGACTATTAAAATCCATTGAAAAATCGAAACCACCATCTGCGGTAATCAAGTCCATAGATGACCCATATTTATTTCGACAATATAAAAAATTTTGAATAGAAAGAACATTACCCGTGCCATCTTCACCTAATTCGATTGTTACATTTTTATTATTTTTTAGAAATTGTTCGCTTTTTTTCCATCCTGGTATATTTTGTTCGTTTTCGTCATCAATAATTGTCATTCCAACATATATATCTTCAGAATTTTTTCGTGTATTAACTAATGCTTCAATAAATCCACCAGGCCCCTCAGCTAAATGAAAAGACCGTATTGGAGTTATGTCTTGTTGAATTGGTGTGTTATAATTATATATTTGATTATCAAAAGACCTATACATATTTATATTATTTGTGTAAATAAAATTATGTAACAATTCTATCATCTTAAAATATGAACGCGATAATGGCTTGTATTTTGACACACATCTTGATATATGTTTATTGTATTTTATCAAACTACCTATTTCTCCAAAATCATCCTTTTCGCAGTGTCGCTTTGCGTTCTCTTGATTTAGTTGTTGAGAAGCAAAGCTTCTCTGACCAAACGACGCCAGGCGTGATAAAGGAACTGGAGAATTCAAGGCAGCACCGCGTAGCGGTGCAGATTTGAATTCGATATCCGATGCAAGAATCAGCGAAGCTGATTCGGAATCGAATGAGCCCTCTGGAGATTCCAATGCAGCAACTCTTCGAGTTGCGGAATTGGAATCTGTCGTTATCGCTTCGAATTGTTGAAGACCTTCGGTCTTCTGACCGTTGTACGATTTATTAAATACATCGGGTACTACCGAGTTAATATATTCATAAGGATTCGTATATTTTTTATAAATATCCCAATCATTGTCACATATCTTTATTTTATTTTTAATTTCTGTCAAATAACAAGATAATGAATTTGAAATTTTTGGTTTTGGGGCTTCTTCAACTAATATACAATCAATACATTTATATATACATATATTTACACTTGGTAATAAAAAAAAAATCATAACGGTATTATCAATACAATATATACATTTAAATTGTTTTTTCTAATTTGTAAATTTATTTTTCGGGTTTCTTTATTTTTATTCGCATTTTAGGTGCCTCTTGTACGTTAGTTCCCAAGACGGCATTGCGTTCAGAGCCGTCTCTTTGAGATGCATTGAAATCTCCAGGTACAGGTGGTGGCGATTGTTGTGGTTCTACTATTTTGTCATCTTTGATTGTCATAACTTTCGAAGTTACTGTAATTGTTACACGCTTGCCTTTTGGTTTCTTGATTTTGCTTGTTTCGACTTCCTTTTCTGTTTCTTCGCTCATTATATTCTGCATTTCTTTCGATAATGGTAATACAAAATCACGCTTCAATAATAAATTACTAATCTTTTCTGCATTGACATTGGATGTTTTCTTAAATACAAAATAACGATTTAAAAATGAAATTTGTTTTTCATCAGGTGTCATTAAATGTGCAGTACCGTAATCTATACGGCGCCGAGAGTCTTTTTTGATTTCTTCTGTCATAAAATCAAACAATTGATTGAATAATCCTGAACCACTTGGTAATTGCATATTACGGGCTTCATTGTTATCAATCAGTGTAAATCCATAATCCGACATAATTCGCACCAAATAATCAAAATTTACCAAATATTCACGAAATGTTTTATTAATTGTTTCCTGATATACATCGATGGGATAACCTACACAATTTTCATCATTCGGTAATCCAGTTTGAGTATATTTTTTTGTTAATTCAAATATTTTACGACCATTATCAATAATAGAAACCGATTCGCCTTCATTTTTATTACGCAGCATTTTGAAGACGGTTTTTCCATCGTAGCAAGTTCCTATAAAATAACCATTGATACGAGTACACTCCACAATATTTCGCATAAAATTATGTAGTGATGTTGGCGTTTCCCAAAAATAATGGAGTGCAAATTGACAAGAAGATACATTAAATCCTTTATCTGCTACACCATATTGTTTGTAAACCCCTTCACCCAATATTTTGGAATCTTTGGGGCCATTACCAAACACTGCTCTAGTAATTTCCTTATCTTTATCAGTATGAAAGGCTGTTCCATTTCGGATATTTTGTGAACTGTTACCATTCACAAACAGCGCGTAAGGTACATTTCTATTTCTTTCGCGATATTTTAAATATCGTGCACAAGCCCCGTCGATACGATCATGAATGTTCGGAACAGAAACATCAATACCAAATACAAACCCTAATTTTGATTGTGTCCATTTTGACAAATCACCTGCTTTTCCTACTGCAAAATCAATTAGAATGTCATTGCGTTTAGATGTACCTGCAATTAATTTACGCTTTACAAATAAATTATGGAAATTACGAAGTGATTGGGTTTTTTTCTCATCTCCACGACGATTGTAATAAACACCTTCGTCTGCCACGTTGTCTTCTTCGTCTGCCAATTCCAAAAATTCGGGAATATCTTTTCCTTGTGTAATCATTTCTTTTGTTACAGGTTGATGTATTGATTGCCAATTGTTGTTCGCTACATGATAAGCGTTTCCATAATTTTTCATACCGTTACGCAATTCTGCGGTTTTGTCGTAACGAACTCGTAACGGAATCCAACGCCAGCCTTCTTGACGAGTCATATCATACGCAAACTCTACTATCATGTATTTCTCGAAGAATTCACCTTCTTCTGTAAACAATGATAAATTGCGATTACCGTCTTCCTTCAACATAATGTTTGCATAACACGCATTTGGATTGTAAGGATTTGTCGGTTGAAATTTAACTGGTTTATAACCTGCATTGTTGTCCAAATCCTCAGGTGATGGCAATTTATTGTTCAAAATATCTTGAAATGGTTGTAAATAACCATGTTTTTTTTCGTCGTACCCGCAATTCAGAATGAGAGTTTTGTATTGGACGAAGTTTTGTAATCCCTCCACATTTTTACCCTCCTGAAAAATATTATGTTCTTCATCTTTTCCATTCTTATCTTGTTTAATTGTTACCAAGAAATCAATTGTATTAAATGCGGGTGGTTTCCATTTGAAAGATAAATCCCACGTTGTTTTAAATAATTTACCCGCTCTACCCACCACACTACTTCCTACAGCTGTATTTGATGGTGTAAAAATCAAACCATCTGTATTATATAAATAAGTACCATCGTCTATATCCGACATAATCCTTGAACACGCTTCGAAAATAGTCGTATCATTGGTCGTCATACAAAACATTTTACATTTAATATTAAATTCACACGAAGCAACTTTTTCTTGATGGTCTTTCCTTTCATTTTGAGAAGGAGAAATTAGGATCGAAACCGGTTTTAAACGACCAATATATTGTTGAAGAAGTGACAATCGAAATCGTACGGGCTCTGGTTTACCTTTGTTTTCTTTCGCTTTTTCCTCTTTTTTTTCTTCTTCATATTCCAACAAATCATCATTTGAATCCAAACTCTTTTGAGTATTGACAAAGGCAAATTCTCTTGTACTCTTTTTGTTGATGTAATATACATCGAACGCTGCATATAAATTAATGATGTGTCGACGCCTATCAAATTTAATAAATTCTCCGTCCATCAAACTATTGTAAAGTGCCTTTTCACGACAATATGAACCGGTGAAAATAACATTCATGTTTGTGTCTATCATATAAATTTTACCTTCCTTGTTAATAAATAACAAACGGCGCTCTCCATCGGCCTTGTCTGTTACAGTATAATTAGTTCGAATATTAGGCACCTCAGTATGTTCGTTCGGTTCAATAATATTTTCAATTTGTAAAGTAGCTGAAGAAGGACCCACGAAATCTCTAGGTTGTATACGCAATTTCTTCTTTTGTATGTCTTCACCTGGTCTCAAGTTTTTCTCCATATAATCTTCACCATGAATCAATTGCATATATTCCAAAAGAATCGCGTCTTGTTCTGTGTATGAAATTGGGTAATTTGTACCTTGTAATCCTGATAAAATAATTCGAATTGCCTTTTTAATCAAATCTTGAATTGATTTTGTAGTGTTGTATAGAGTACCTGGTCCAATACGGTCATTATCAATTTCAACCTCAATTTCATATGCTTCAGTCGCATCCAATACACCTGACTCTTGAATATCGTAGCTTTTCATCGGCACATCACTAGATGTTTTGGAACTTCTTACAATACTAATATCCGCAAATAGTGGTAAATCATCATGATAAAATCTTACTCGATTTAGATAACGAAATGTTTTTAATTTTTCCGTCCATCCATCAATTATTTTACGAATAAACTCAGACCTTGCTGTTGATATCTGTTCCATTTGATACGATATTTTCAAATTAAAATCGTCAAATTTCACAGGCAAAATCTTTTCATGTCCTTCAGTTTCAGGTAAAGTCTTTTGCGTAAATTTGATTTTATCGTAGGTAGACGAAGGCAAATCTAATAATTTTTGAATACTGTTGCTTCGACAATACTCTTGAATAAGGTCGAGACCAACGATTTCCGCACGAATATTTGACATGGAATTCTTTCCGTGAATGTCAGTATATTCATGGAAAATACGCAGACTGTGGAATCCTTCCGGGAGATCCGTTTTGAATCCTTGGGCATACAAACTTTTAACCACATTGTCATAATCAATTTTAGTAACGGGTTTGTTTTTTTGTCGATTGGATTCAAAACGAATTTCAACCTCACTTATTTTGTTTTTCAACCGTTCTTTCATATAACTTGCTAAATAAGTCTCAACTAATTTTTCCAATTTAGCTTTAGTAGACTTATCTGCAGACGATTTGGCATGTGATATATTTCCTGCATTTATCATAATACAGATTGTGGGTTATATATAATAAGACGATAATATTATATATATATTTTGCAATATTGTTTTATTCAATTTTTATTCATTAGTGATTCACATATTCACCTTTACGGTATTTGATGGTACCATCGTAAGATAAAATAATATGAACAATATCACGAGGTAAATTTTGGAGAATTCAAGGCAGCACCGCGTAGCGGTGCGGATTTGAATTCGATATTCGATGCAAGAATCAGCTTCGCTGATTCGGAATCGAATGAAACAAATGATTCATATATAATTATTTTTTATTTTCAGTCGGCATGACAGATATTAAAGCTAACAAAATTCCATTGTAAAGTTCCTGCTTTTTTAATTTATTGGTTGTATAATCCACATTCAATTTGTATGCAATCGCTTCCAATTCATCTATTTTATAATTTGAAATCGATTTGAGTGGTTTGTCAATTTGCTCCATACAAAATAGACTGGTCAATGTTTCATCCATTACAGATTCCTGATAATCCAATTCTAATCCATAATTGTTCTTTCTTTTATAAATTACGATTGTTTTTGTGTAAATTTGTGAGCCTAATATTAAATAAGATTTGTCAGGTTGATTCTTTTCGTCTACATTCATAAGAATAATACGCATGTTATTATAAATCGCAAAAATCATCAACATATCAATAGTTGTTCGTGTATTAGTCATAAAATCTGACATTATCTCCTGAGATAAAACCTTGGTGATTTTTTTGTTAGCATTTTTAATTAAATTTGGTGTTTTTTTCATTAATTCCATCATTTTTTGCTTTTCTTCAATTTCGATATTACCATAACGGACCCCTATTTGATCGTATTCTTTCATTCCGTGTAAAGATATGTATATACACCAAAATAGTGTATCTGGTTTTCTAGGAAAAAAATGCGTTTTCATTTGTACCGACAACTTGACTGGAACTTGAACGAGAACATCATGTAATATTATCGGGGTTTTTTCTTCGTTCACTGGAGATTTCAAATCCGCACCGCTACGCGGTGCTGCCACTACGAAGTACAATGCCTCTACAGAAGGTATATTGGGAACTAATGAAGATAATTTGACATGCTGATTTATTTCTCCTATTACTATTTTTTCTTCTAATGGTTTTGTTAAATACATAAAAGACTCCAATAATTGAATATCGTTCGGCGAATTCCATTTTGACTGTGGATGAAAAATTTGATGATAAATAGACATAATATATAAATGACTATTTATTAATTAGTATTCTCTACATTAATTGTTGTGATATCTTTAAGTGAATTTAATAAATAATTTTTATAAAGGGTAGATGTATATTTTGTACTTGTAACCTTGTCAGAAATAACCGTTATTTCAGGTTCATCATACATAATAGGATTTAGTTTTACAAAAAATGTATCACAATCATAATCACCTGCAATTTCATTGCAAATTACTTCACCACATTTACCATGGAATATCGCTTCATTGTATAATTGATAACCTCCAATCACAAATACATTTTCACAGTTTAATGTTACTGATAATCTTAACGCATCTTCAAAACCATTAACAATGGCCATATTTGTATAATTCATAAAATCTTCTTGTTTCAATGTTTTTGTAACACAAATATTAAATCTTGATTTTAAAGGACGCATATTCATACTTTCAAATGTTTTTCTTCCCATAATAACCACATTTTGTTTTTCGGGGTCGGTTACCTTTGTAGTAAGGTCTTTGAAAAATTTCATATCTTCTGGCACATTCCATGGCATTTTACCATCTTTTCCTATACCATTATTTTTATCAACCGCTACAATTGCAGTATAATAAGGTATCATTGTACCAGTAATTAGGTTACCTAACATAACTGCTTTGATTGTGTGATTTTCCTGGTCTTGAATTTCTGGAAAAGGTGTAGTAAATTCATTATCAGGTAAGGAATCCATCTTAATAATATATATATATTATATATTATTCTATATAGTTTCTACAAAATAAAATTATACTACCAAACTACCTTTTTATTAGACTACTTTTATTGGAAATTATGGATTCTTTGGCAATATTCTTGATGATTTTCGGATAATATTCTTCTCGCTTAGAACCCGCCATGGAGTTCTGTTGCATTACAATTGATTTCTCTCCTATTTCTGAGTCCATATCTTCGTATTCTGGATTGTTCTCACGCCAATCTACCAACTGCTGCATGTTTTTACATGTGATATCTTGTATACCCCTTTGAATGACCTTCTTGCTGTTGTCTTTATCCCATTCATCTTCTTCTTTCACATAAATCGTTTCCCTCTTGACATCCGTACAATGAATCGGACGATTTGTAAGTTCCAGTAGCCGTAGGTTGTCCACGATTATCTTGGTAACTCCTTCTACAAAACCCATTTTGGCATTGTTCTCCAAATCGTTGTCTGACACTTGAATATTATTTATGAAATCTGAAAAATTTATGGCGTTCTTACAGTCCTCATTTAAAAATAATTGAATATTAAATTGATTATTATTAATGGTGTTATTATTGGTAGTGGTAGGAACTGTTAAATTATTCTGTGTTATTTCCACCATTTTATTCATCAATATATTGTTCTCCCTTTGTAGTTCCATTGTTTGCTTTTGTTGGTCTATAAGTAATGTTTTGAATTCTTGATTTTCCTTGATAATATCTAAAATAACACTGGTATTTACAGTTAATTTTGTGGAATCAACTGGTAATGGAGTTTCATAATGATTTTCTTTTTGTAAAATTATACATTTCTTTTTATGTAACCATAAACCTGCTCTTGAATTATATTTTTTGTAACATATTAAACATGATAATACATTGGCTTGTTTTGGCTTGTTTTGGTTTGTTTCTGTTTGACACTGTGATGCAAACAAATCTAAATTATAAATATCGTCGACACTCTTATTATCGTCTGGCTTGTTTTTGTTAGGTAATGTTAGTGTTTTATGTTTTGCAGTGAGTAAATGCGCGTTATAATTTCCTTTTTTACTCGTGTTATAGTCACAAATCAAACAAGTAAAATTAGGTGGCTTGTTTTTGTTAGTTAATGTTAGCATTTTGTTTATATATTTACTAACAAAAAAAAAGCTCTAAATAGTTTTTACAAAAATAAAAAAAAAAGTTATGCAGTCATACTAAAAATATTATTTTCCATTTTACTGCATTATGCTCTCAATTCACTTTTAAGAAAAAGTAAAAGAAAAAGTCCGCCAAGAAAATCCAAAATGGACATTTATAAAATGTCCAAAATCAAAAATTTCAGAATACTTTCCCAAACTACTTTTTTATATAACCACTTTTCTTGGAATAT
>Ga0136642_1000900_pt1 | contig 13959 bp, 10 predicted proteins | sample LowCatLa1302831Y_FD_115313 | JGI IMG/M metagenome (GOLD analysis project Ga0136642, IMG submission 115313) | Freshwater microbial communities from Lower Cathedral Lake, Yosemite National Park, California, USA - 13028-31Y | ecosystem: Environmental > Aquatic > Freshwater > Lake ... | reverse complement strand
GGTCTACGAACGTGCAAACCGAATCGGTGGATTACTCCGCTACGGAATTCCAGAATTTAAGATGGAAAAATCGATCGTCGATCGCCGGCTTGCACAGATGGAAGCCGAAGGAACTCGTTTTAGATCAGGCGTCAATGTGGGCGTAGATATCACTGGCGAACAGTTGCGATCAAAGTACGACGCCGTTGTCTTGGCGATCGGTTCAACCAATTGGCGCGATCTGGGCGCACCTGGTCGTGAGCTCACTGGCATCTATCAAGCGATGGAATATTTGCCGTGGGGTAATAAGCAGGGCCTCAATGAACTCGACACAACGCCTCCGATCAACGCCGCTGGCAAACATGTTGTCATCCTTGGTGGCGGAGATACTGGTGCCGATTGCCTCGGAACAGCTATTCGTCAAGGCGCTGCCAGTGTCACTCAACTAGAGATCATGCCGCGACCAACGGAAGAACGTCCTTCATCTCAACCATGGCCTACCTATCCAATGATCTATCGCGTCAGCTCGGCTCATGAAGAAGCGGGTGAGCGCCTCTACGCCGTATCCACCGAGAAGTTCTTGGGGGATAGCGAAGGAAATCTTCGTGCACTTCAACTCGTTGAAACTGAATTCATCAATGGAAAATTTGAGAAGATTGAAGGGTCAGAGCGCGAGATTCCTGCTGATCTCGTCTTCCTTGCGATGGGATTCCTTGGGCCTGAGAAGAGTGAGCTCTTGACCCAACTCGAAGTTGATCTCGATGAGCGCGGCAACATCAAGCGCAATGGTGACTTTGCAACAAGCGTCGATGGCGTCTTTGTTGCTGGCGATGCTGGCCGTGGACAGTCGTTGATCGTCTGGGCAATCGCCGAAGGTCGTAGTTGTGCTGCTGCAGTAGATTCATTCCTTGAAGGAGCTACTCAACTTCCTTCACCGATCGAACCGACTACTAGACCATTAATGGTCTAGATCTAGCGTTATCCCAGAGTTCAGAGAGATTCCATCTCACTGAATTGAAAAATGATTATTACCGCAAGGTAATAGATTAAGGTTGCATTATGCGAAGAGCGAAAATTGTATGCACGATGGGTCCGGCTGTTGAATCCTCAGAGAAGGTAGAGGAGCTTATTGCCGCAGGCATGAATATGGCACGACTCAACCTCTCACATGGTGGGTATGAGGAGCATCAGGTTCGCCTTGATCGTGTCCGTTCCGCCGCCAAGAAGAGTGGTAAGGCTGTAGCAATTTTGGTAGACCTTCAGGGTCCAAAGATTCGTCTCGCCCGATTTGCCGCTGGACCACACGAACTATTTCGTGGCGATATCTTCACCATCACCACTGATGAGGTCGAGGGAACGAAAGATCGTTGTGGCACTACCTATAAGGGACTACCAGGCGATTGCAAGCCAGGGGATCGAATCCTGATCGATGATGGCAAGGTCTGCGTCGAAGTTGTTGAAGTAAAGGGCAACGATGTTGTCACAAAGGTGATCCAGCCAGGTTTTGTCTCTAACAACAAGGGAATAAATCTTCCAGGTGTTGCGGTCTCTGTACCTGCAATGTCGGAGAAAGATATTGACGATCTTCGCTGGGGCCTTCGCGCCGGTGCCGATTTCATTGCGCTCTCCTTTGTACGTAATGCAAAAGATATTGATGATGTTCATGCCATCATGGATGAGGTCGGCATCCGCCGCCCAGTGATTGCAAAGATTGAGAAGCCACAAGCGGTAGATAATCTTGAAGAGATCGTCGCTGCCTTTGATGGCATTATGGTCGCGCGAGGTGATCTCGGGGTTGAGATGCCGATTGAAGAAGTTCCTTTGGTACAGAAGCGCTGCATCACTTTGAGCCGCGAAGCAGCAAAGCCAGTCATCGTCGCCACTCAGATGCTCGAGTCGATGATCTCAAATTCTTCACCAACTCGTGCTGAGGCAACAGATTGTGCCAATGCGGTACTTGATGGCGCTGATGCGCTCATGCTTTCAGGTGAGACATCCGTCGGCGCATTTGCGATCGAAGCTGTCACAACGATGGCCCGTATCATCGAACGCACAGAAGAAGCGATGCTTGATCGAATTCCGGCAATTCAACATGCACCAACCACCAAGGGTGGGGCGATTACAAAAGCTGCGACTGAAATCGGTGCGACCGTAGAAGCGAAGTATTTGATCGCCTTTACTCAGAGCGGTGAATCTGCCCGGCGTATCGCACGCTTTCGTTCCCCGATTAGTCTCTTGGCCATGACTCCTGAAGAGCATGTCTACAACCAGTTAGCTCTCAGTTGGGGAGTGGAGCCGATCATCACTCCGATGGTCTCCCATACAGATGAGATGGTGAAGCAGGTTGACACATATTTGTTGGATTCTCGCCGTTGCACAAAGGGCGAGACTGTGGTGATTGTTGCTGGAGCTCCTCCAGGGATCCCTGGCTCAACCAACGCAGTTCGGGTCCACATCATCGGCGATGCTGTCGATGGCGTCGCCCCTGCTTACCGCGCCTAGATCAGCCTTAAGTTCTTTCCAGTCGTGTTCGAAATTCGGCAATTGCTCCTTGGAGTTATAAACTCCGAGGCGTAGTTATGAGTTTTCTGTAAGGAACAAAGGCCTCGGTACTCCAACGGTAGAGAGGGCGGACTCAAAATCCGCACAGTGTCGGTTCAAATCCGACTCGAGGCACATGAGAGAGAACGCCGTTCACGACGCGCCCCCAAGCGCGCGCATTCTTGTGGCCGAAGACGAAGCGATCATCCGACTCGATCTCGTCGAGATGCTGACTGAGGCGGGCTACACCGTCGTTGCCCAGGCGACTAACGGTCTAGAAGCAATCGCACTTGCACAGGAGCATCGCCCAGATTTAGCAATTCTTGATGTGAAGATGCCTGAGCTCGATGGCATCTCGGCAGCAGAGAAGATCATCGAAATCTCGCCAGTCCTCATGCTCACCGCCTTTAGCCAACGTGAATTAGTCGAACGTGCTCGTGACGCTGGCGTGATGGCATATGTCGTGAAGCCATTTGGTATCGCTGATTTAATCCCGGCGATTGAGATCGCGATGAGTCGCCATACCCAGATGAAATCTCTGGCAGAGGAAGTTGCAGATCTGCATGAGCGACTTGAGACCCGCAAGGTGATCGATCGCGCGAAGGGGATCTTGATGAAGGCGCTCAACCTCAGCGAACCTGAAGCCTTCTCATGGATTCAGCGGGCGGCGATGGATCGTCGAATTTCGATGAAGGATGTCTCACTCGCTGTGATCTCGCCAGATGCTGTGCCAGATAGTATGAAAAATCTTACATAGCGAGACGATTACCTCTCTCTGAGCACCCTATCTGCGAAGCATCTGCATCTGCTTATCACCTTAATCTAGGCGTAAAAGTAACGAAACTGAGATCAAATCTGGGCTAAAAGACTCTCTTTAAAGTTGTCTCATCTAGCGAGAACAAGTTACCCTTTCCTACTCCCTGTCCCGGGAAATAACAGGTTAGTAAGAAAGGTCCACATGAATAAGAAGCTAGTTAGCGGAATTGCAATCGCCGCAGCTGCAGCTCTCTCGTTTGGTGTTGTTACAACATCAGCAGATGCAGCAGGCGTCAAGTCAGTTTTTCTCGTCTTCCAGGCTCCACTTACTGGTTCAGATGCCCTCACAGGTGGCGACCAGCTCTTCGGTGCTTTGACAGCGATCGAGATGTACAACGCAACAAATCCAGATGTAAAGGTCAACCTTGTAAAGGCTGACGATCAGGGCGATCCAGCAGTTGCTGGTCCTGTATCACAGGGTATTGCTACAAATAAGAATGTTGTTGGAGTAGTTGGACCTGCCTATTCAGGCGCGTCAATCGCTTCATTCCCTGCTTACAAGGCAGCGCACATTCCGATGGTCTCAATGTCTGCAACACGCGTAACCTTGACAGATCCAAAGGCGCGCGACAACGGATTCCCATTCTTCCACCGTATCGTTCCTCCAGATTCACTTCAGGGAACATCACTCGTGAAGTGGGCAACTGAGGGTGTTACATCACCTAAGGTCTACGTCATTGACGATCTTCAGTCATACTCAACCGGTCTTGTTCAGTACTTGGCTCCACAGTTCAAGGTACAGAAGATCACACCAGTAGCTTTCAGCCACCAGCCAAAGGGCACAACTGATTACTCATCAGAGGCTTCAAAGATCAAGGCATCTGGCGCAAACGTAGTTATCTACGCTGGCTACTACCCAGAAGCTGCAGCTCTTGCAAAGGCTCTTAAGCTTGCAGGCTACACAGGCGTTATCGCTTCAGGCGACGGCACACTCAACACAGGTTTCGTCACCGGTGCTGGTTCAGCTGCAGCTGAAGGCGTTCGCCTCACAGCTCCAGATCTACCATTCACCCTCGTTGCTAATGCTGCTCAGAAGGCTGCATACACAAAGGCAACAGGAGAAGCAGTCTCAAAGGCTGATTCACACGTTTACGTCGTATCAACCTACGATGCAACAAACGTCTTCTTGACCTGTATCAAGGGAGGCGCAACAACTCGCGCAGCTATCCAGAACTGCATTAACAACCAGTCTTTCTCAACATTGGCTGGCGTTAACGTGAAGTTCGGTCGCTACGGTGACGTTGTCGGTGGAGCGCCAATCGGTGGCTTCGTCGTCAAGGGTGGAGTTATCTCCTACGTAGGCGCTAAGTAAGGCTCATTTCTATTACCCTCAGGTGAAAATCTAGGGAGATAGTGTGAAGTAAAGAGTCAGGGCCATATCACTGCATCATGCAGAGATATGGCCCTGACTCACTTCTATGAGGTTTGAGATACCGCCTCTTTGAAATAGTATTGGTCTCTAATGGCGCGGCAGCTTTCGTCATGGTTAACTGATTTGTAGCATGTGAGAAGAGAAGAGTGAGATGAATTTTTCAGTCGTAACAAGCCAATTTTGGCAGTTACTCCTTAATGGTCTAGCCGTGGGATTGATCTATGTCTTGATCTCTCTTGGTTACACCATGGTCTATGGCGTACTTCGCCTCATTAACTTTGCTAACTCCGAGATCTTTATGATCGGTACCTTCGGAACGGTTGTAGTGACCCAGCAAGTGCTTCACTACACAAGCGGTCACGAAGCGCTGCATGGTCTCCATCTCATTCTCGTCTTGCTTTTGATGCTCGTTGTCTCGATGATCTTCTCAGCAGTCACCGCACTCTTTGTCGAACTTATTGCCTATCGACGCCTTCGCTCCAAGGGAACAAACCGATTGGCGAGCTTGATCTCCGCAATCGGAACATCGATTGTTCTCTCCGAGGGCGTGCGCATCATGACAAAATCAGCGCCAGTTCCAACACCGCGTCTACTCACCAAATTTAATATCGCCACCTTCCACGGTGTAGCTCTTCGTGTTGATACCGTCATGGTGATCGTCGGCGCCTTGGTTCTCTACATCGCTGTTGATCGCTTTGTTTCAAAGACCCTCTTGGGTAAGGCGATCCGCGCCGTATCGATGTCTGAAGACACCTCAAAGCTCATGGGCATCAACCTCAACCGAGTCATCTCTGCAACCTTCTTAATTGGTGGTCTTGTGACTGGTGCTGCCGCCTTCTTCTACATGCAGGTCTATGAGACGACAGTATTCAATGTCGGATTTAACCTCGGCCTAGCAGCATTTACCGCCGCAGTACTCGGTGGAATCGGCAATATTCGTGGCGCCTTCTATGGGGGATTAACCCTCGGCCTCTTCGAACAATTTGCTTCAGCGATCATCGGTGGCCAATGGAAATCAGTCACCGTCTTCTCAGTCCTTGTCCTTGTCCTTCTGCTTCGCCCAAATGGTCTCTTTGGCGAAGCTATTACGCAGAGTAGGGTCTAACCGCGATGATAAATCTACGAGATAAAGGTGCAGCGGTCTGGGAGAACTGGGGCCGCCCTCAGCGAGTAGCTTTCGCTGTCATAGCAATTGCGCTCGTCGGACTACTTCCTTTTGGTGGAGATTTCTCTTTCACCAGTTTCCTCAATACTCCCATTAGCTCATACCAAGCGGTCTTGGTCTATCCCGTTGGCATGTTCGTCTTGATGGCGCTCGGCCTCAATATCGTTGTCGGAAAATCTGGGCTTCTGGACTTAGGTTATGTCGCATTCTTTGCAATCGGTGGTTATACCGCTGGTCTTTTGGGCCAATACACACACCTCAATACGTGGGAGATTCTGCCTTTTGGCATGGCGGCGGCAATGCTCGCCGGTGTTGCACTTGGCCTTCCAACTCTTCGTCTCCGCGGTGACTATCTTGCGATCGTTACTCTCGGCTTTGGTGAGATCGTACGTATCGTCGCGCTTAACACTCAATCACTTGGTGCATCTACTGGTATCGCTGCGATTCCAACCCCACCAAAGACATTTGGTCTGATCTTTGATATCGAACACTCAAACTCATACTTCTGGGTCGTTCTGATCATGATCCTGCTTGTGATCTGGATGGTTCGTCGATTTACTGTTCGTCGCCCTGGCCGTGCCTGGGAAGCTATTCGCCAAGATGAAGATGTCGCAATCTTGATGGGTGTTCCGATCCTAAAATATAAGATCTGGTCATTCTCGATTGGCGCTGCCATCGGTGGAGCTGCTGGCGTGATCTTTGCATCGAAGACCCAGTATGTCGCTCCTAATGAATTTACCTTCAACGTCTCAGTATTGATTCTCGCCTGCGTTGTCTTTGGCGGAATGGGAAATATCTGGGGAGTAGTTCTTGGCGGAGTTATTCTCGCTTACCTGCCAGAGCGCATCCGATTCATCTCGAACGCCCGTCAGCTCGTCTTTGGGCTCACCCTTGTGGTCATTATGAATCTTCGTCCCGATGGAATCTTGCCGCGAAAGAAACGTGAGAAATTGGGAGTGAAAAATAAGAGCCTCAAGGAGGGTAGCGATGTCTAAGCAGGAAGAACGCATCCTCGAACTCAAAGATGTCACCATGCAATTCGGTGGCGTCAAGGCGCTTAATGGCGTCAACTTCCACGTTAACCGTGGTGAGATCTGTGCTCTGATCGGACCTAATGGTGCCGGTAAGACAACGATCTTCAATGTCATCACCGGTGTCTACACACCAACATCAGGAGACATTACTTTCAAGGGCTCCTCAGTCGTCGGGCTTAAGCGCAATGTCATCACCGGGCGTGGTATCGCACGTACCTTCCAAAATGTTCGTCTCTTCGGTGAGATGACCGCTCTTGAAAATGTCATGACCGCCACCGATGTCCATAAGAAGTCTGGACTTGTGGGGGCGCTCTTTGGTACTCCACGCGCACGTCGCGAGGAGAAGGCTGGTCGGGCGCGCGCACACGAGCTCCTTGAATTTATGGGAATCGATCATCGCTCTGATCAACTCGGCAAGAACTTGCCATATGGCGATCAGCGTCGACTTGAGATCGCTCGTGCACTCGGTACCGAACCAGAGATCGTTCTCTTGGATGAGCCAGCTGCTGGCTTTAACCCTGCCGAGAAAGTGGCGCTAGCTGCGACGATTCGCAAGATTCGCGATGCTGGATACACCGTCCTCTTGATCGAACACGATATGTCGCTGATCATGGGAATCTCTGATCGAGTATCTGTCCTTGATTTCGGACAGAAGATCGCTGATGGAACACCAGCAGAAGTTCAGAATGATCCAAAGGTTATCGAGGCTTACTTAGGAGTGCCAACAGATGCGTCTTGAAGTGAAGGACCTGCGGGTCCAATATGGAAAAATTGAGGCTATTAAGGGAATCTCCTTTGTCGTAGAAGAGGGCGAGATCGTCACCCTGATCGGTGCAAATGGTGCTGGCAAGACGACGACTCTTAAGACCATCTCAGGGCTACGCCCAGTCGCCAGCGGTCAGATCTTCTATAACGGTGAAGATATCTCGAAGGTTCCAGCTCACGAGCGAGTAAACCTTGGAATCTCACAAGCCCCTGAAGGTCGTGGAATCTTTCCCGGTATGACAGTTCTTGAGAACCTTGAAATCGGAAAGTACTCTCGCAAGGATCGCAAGAATGAGATGCAAGAAGATCTCGAGAAAATCTATTCACTCTTCCCTCGCCTTAAGGAGCGCTCCGGCCAAGCTGGTGGAACACTCTCGGGCGGTGAACAACAGATGCTTGCTATCGGTCGCGCGATGATGGCTCGTCCAAAGGTGCTGCTCCTTGATGAACCATCGATGGGACTTGCCCCGATGATGATTCAAAATATCTTTAACATCATCACAGAAATTAATACGGTGCTTGGAACGACAATCTTGCTCGTTGAACAGAATGCGGCTCAGGCACTTCAACGCGCCGATCGTGCCTACATTCTCGAGACTGGAAATATTGTTAAAGGAGCTAAGGCTTCTGATCTCTTGGATGATCCTGCGGTTCGCGAGGCATATCTAGGAACCGGCGCTCACTCCTAAGTTAGATTATTTTCGATCTGCCAAGATGAGGCAGGTGATGCGCGAGGTACATGTGCGCTCACCTGCCTCATTCGTTATCACAATCTCATAGACACAGAGGGTCTTTCCGAGCGAAATAGCGGTTGCAACTCCTGTGACAAAACCTTCCGTTGCAGATTTATGGTGGGTCGCATTGATATCTACGCCAACGATTCGGCGATCTGGACCCGCGTGAAGACTGGTTCCGACTGAACCCAAACTCTCGGCCAAGACAACATTGGCGCCGCCATGCAGGAGTCCAAAGGGTTGGGTATTTCCTTCAACCGGCATGCGTGCAACAAGACGCTCGGGAGAGGCTTCAAGGAATTCAATTCCCATCTTCTGATCTAAGGCCCCGCTGCCACGCTCACGAATAATCTCTAGATAGTCGGTCATACTCAGGAGTGTAACTAGACTCCACCTCGTGGGAGAAGAGAAACGCTTATTACTGATTGATGGCCACTCTCTGGCATATCGCGCCTACTACGCGCTGCCCGTAGAGAACTTCTCAACCGGATCCGGTCAGGCAACAAATGCCGTCTATGGCTTTACCTCAATGATGATCAATCTGATCAAAGAAGAGCGTCCAACACATATCGCCACCGCCTTCGATCTCTCTCGAAAGACCTTCCGCTCTGAAAAGTTTCCGGAATATAAGGCCAATCGAAGTGCGACCCCTGATGAATTCAGGTCGCAGATGAGCTACATCTTTGAGGCGGTCGCAGCTCTTGGTGTGCGCCACTTCGCAATGGAGGGTTTTGAGGCAGATGACATTATCGCCACGATCTCAACCCATGCGGCAGAGCAAGGTTTCGAGGTATTAATTTGCACTGGCGACCGTGACTCATTCCAATTAGTGAATGAAGACATCACAGTTCTCTACCCGAAGAAGGGGATGACCGATCTAGCACGAATGACGCCGGCAGCGGTCGAGGCTAAATATGGACTTACTCCATCGCAGTATCCGGACTTTGCGGCGCTACGCGGAGACCCAAGCGATAATCTGCCGTCAGTTCCTGGTGTCGGTGAGAAGACTGCAACAAAGTGGATTCAAGAGTATGGATCTCTTGCTGAATTAATAACCCGGGTAGATGAAGTACCGGGCAAGGCGGGGGAGTCGCTTCGCGCTCACCTCGATGGTGTAAAACTTAACCGAGAGCTCACCCAGCTTCGCCACGATCTCTCATTCGGCGCAAGTGTCTCTGAACTCTATTGGGAGGGTGTCGATTACCCAAAGCTCAATTCTCTCATGGATTCCCTTGAGATTAAAGCGCTGAAGGAGAAGGCGAAGGTTCTAGGTGGTTCACGTGAGATTGCTAGCGAACCAATCTTGGTGCAGATGGATGCAGTCACCTCTCGAGAGATCACAAGCAAGGAGCTCGATCAACTTCTTAAGGGGCGTACTGATCCCATCGCCCTCTTTACTGAAGTGATTGAGAAGAAGGTAACCGCATTCGCGGTGGCACTTTCTAGCTCCGAGGTCCTCACTGTGCAAGGCGCGCTCCAAGGGGAGTGGTTACTCGATGCAGATCTTCCTAAGTGGGTGCATGCCGGGAAAGAGGCGCTTCGCACCACGAAGATTTCGGGTATCACCTTCGATACTGAACTCGCTGGCTATCTCATCAACCCTGGCGGTCGAAACCTCGCGCTCTCTGATCTGGCCGAGCGATTCTTAGAGCAGACGCTCTTACCTGCTAGCGATGATCTCTTCGCTAGTTTTGATGGATCACTTGCCGGCGCAATTTATTCTCTGGTGCCAGTCCTTATGGAGGAGATCACCAAGCGAGAGATGCAATCACTCCTTACTGATTTAGAAATACCCACCATGATCGAGCTTGCCGCAATGGAGCGAGATGGCATCGCTGTGGATCGTGAGAAACTCGGAAGCCTTGCCGCCTTCTTCCGTGGTGAAGTTGAGCGCGAGAGCGCCGCTGCGCATCTACTCGCCGGGCATGAATTTAACGTGGGTTCACCGAAGCAGCTGCAAGTAGTGCTCTTCGATGAGCTTGGTCTTCCTAAGACGAAGAAGATTAAGACCGGCTATACCACTGATGCCGAGAGTCTTGAGAGCCTCTTTGCAAAAACTAAGCATCCAATCCTCGCTCACCTCTTGCGTATTCGTGAAACAAGTAAATTGATGACAACGATCGATGGCCTATTGAGCGCTGTTGCATCTGATGGGCGAATCCATACAACATTTGCTCAGACTGTAACTGCGACTGGCCGGCTCTCATCAACGGATCCAAACTTGCAGAATATTCCAGTCCGAACCGAGGAAGGTCGCAAGATTCGTGACTGTTTCGTTGCAGCGAAACCTTACGTTGATCTACTCACCGCGGATTACAGCCAGATTGAGATGCGCATCATGGCTCATCTCTCAAAAGATGTCGGCTTAATTGCTGCCTTTAAGAGTGGCGAAGATTTACACACAACTGTCGGGGCTCAAGTTTTCGGAGTACCAGCATCAGATGTCGATCCCGAGATGCGTCGGCAGATCAAGGCGATGTCGTACGGCTTGGCTTATGGCCTCTCAGCTTTTGGTCTTTCTCAGCAACTCAATCTCTCACCGACAGAAGCTGCGAACTTAATGGGAAGCTACTTCGACCGCTTTGGCGGGATTCGTGATTACCTCAAGACCGTTGTCATCCAGGCTCGAGAGCTCGGCTACACCCAGACGATCCTTGGGCGCAGACGCTATCTTCCAGATTTGAATTCTGAGAATCGTCAGCAGCGTGAAGTTGCAGAACGTATGGCGCTCAATGCGCCGATTCAAGGATCAGCCGCCGACATCATGAAGGTGGCGATGCTCAATGTTGCGAAGTGTATAAAGAGTGAGGGACTTGCCTCAAGACTCTTGTTACAAGTTCATGATGAATTGATCTTTGAGATCGCGGCTGGGGAGAGTGAAGCGCTTTCTACTTTGGTCCGAGAAGAGATGTCTAACGCGGTCGAGCTCTCACTACCCCTTGATGTCAATATCGGTATCGGTAAGAGTTGGGATCTTGCTGCGCATTAATCCGATTTAATCCGGTCGGACGCCAAATCGATCGGCTGAAGAGAGCAACGTTTTACCTGCACGTACTACAACCAAGCCAAGAACAACGGTCGCACTTGTGACGGCGAGACAAAATTGTGGGGATACTGTTTGCGAGAGCGAGCCGCCGATTGCAGCACCAACCGAGGCGGCGCTTCCTTCGACAGTCCACATCCAACCAAGCGCGGATGCTGCAGTTCCATTGGGACGGACCGCTTCAATCACTTCGAGATAGAAAACTTGTTGTGCTCCGACAGTTAATCCGACTAAGGCGGCGACGAGCATAAGTGACCACCCTGGCGAGGTGAAGAAGAGTGGTAGCGAAAAGAGCGCCCAAACATAGTAGTTACGAATGAAGGCGTTGAGTGGCGTGAGGTGTTTACCAATAATTCCAGCTAATAGTGCACCAATGATGCTCGCTCCGCTGCCGACTGCAAAGATTGTTCCGGTAAGATGCTCTACATGTTTGATCGAGGTAAATGCCGGCACAGCGATTTCGAAGATACCCGCACCGAGCCCAATGAGAATTCCCTCAAGCATGAGTAGTCGAATTCCTGGGACTTTAAAGATTCCAAGATCTGAGGGTTGCTTCTTCTCCGGTACCCATTGACGAGTAATAGATAGCGCTGAGAGCGAGAGCCCTCCGACGATGATCAAGATTGAGCAGGCGATGAGTGCTGATGCTGGATGCTTCGATAGTGATAGGAATGTAACAAGTACTGGGCCGATTACCGTTGCGGCGGTCATCACTGAAGTATCGATCGCAAGCGCCTTACGCATATCTTCTTCGGGGACGATAAATCTCCAGAGCGGTCTAATTGAAAGATTGATTGGTGGAGCAGCGAGCCCCAAGAGCAGGCTGGCGATAATCAGACCACTTCGATTGCCCACGAAGTTCAGCACCAAGATTGCGCTGCCATACGAGGGAACAAAGAAGCGAAGCGGAGTCCTCATTCCGAATCGATCCAAGAGGCCAGATCGAATACTGGTGGTGAGTGCGCCGGTGATGCCATTGAGGCCGGCAACGAATCCGGCAAAGGCGATCGATTGGGTGGCGTGATAGGTCTTGAAGTAGAGACCTAAACCGATCATTCCGTAGGCCAGACGGGCAGGGAATGAGGCGAAGATCATCGAGTAGACCCCGGGATACTTCAGAATTCGTAGATACTCGCGCACCAACCCATCGTATCCGCACGTGTGGTCGGGGCGAGAGTTGAAGGGAGATCGGCGGTTTGACCCCTATTTGGTAGGTGCGTACCCTTAGCAACCCACCCCGCATCCAGCTGGGAAGAGATAAAAACGTCCTATCCCTACTACTTCTATTCACCTACGGAGCAACTTGAGCACTCACGCAATTAATGACATCGGTTCAGCAGAAGATTTCCTCGCCGCAATCGAAGGCACAATCAAGAATTTTAATGATGGCGACCTCGTATCAGGCATCGTCGTACAAATTGACCGCGAAGAAGTACTTCTCGATATCGGTTACAAAACTGAAGGCGTTATCCCTTCACGTGAACTTTCAATCCGCCATGATGTTGACCCATCAGAGCTTGTCAAAGTTGGCGATCGTATTGAAGCGCTCGTTCTCCAAAAGGAAGATAAAGAAGGTCGTCTCATCCTCTCCAAGAAGCGTGCTCAGTACGAGCGTGCGTGGGGCGAGATCGAAGGCAAGAAGGAGCGCGACGAAGTCGTCACCGGAACTGTCATCGAAGTCGTTAAGGGTGGACTTATCGTTGATATTGGTCTACGTGGCTTCTTGCCAGCATCTCTCGTTGAAATGCGTCGCGTCCGCGACCTCACTCCTTACATCGGCAAGGAAGTTGAATGCCGCATTATCGAACTCGATAAGAATCGTAATAACGTTGTTCTCTCACGTCGCGCATTCCTCGAGCAGACTCAATCAGAGTCACGCACAACATTCCTTAACCAGCTCACAAAGGGCCAGGTTCGTACCGGAGTTGTCTCCTCAATCGTGAACTTCGGTGCCTTCGTTGATCTTGGTGGCGTTGATGGTCTCGTTCACGTCTCTGAACTCTCATGGAAGCACATCGATCATCCAAGTGAGGTCGTTGAAGTTGGCGATGAAGTCACAGTAGAAGTTCTAGAAGTTGATTTCGAGCGCGAGCGCGTATCTCTCTCACTCAAGGCAACACAGGAAGATCCATGGCAGGCATTTGCCCGCACACATGCGATCAACCAAGTTGTTCCAGGTGAAGTCACCAAGCTTGTTCCATTCGGCGCATTTATTCGCGTCTTTGAAGGAATCGAAGGCCTCGTTCACATCTCAGAGTTGGCTGAGCGCCACGTTGAGATTCCAGAGCAGGTTGTCCAAGTCGGAGATTCACTCTTTGTGAAGATCATTGATATCGATCTCGAACGTCGACGTATCTCGCTCTCATTGAAGCAAGCAAATGAAGGCCACGAAGTTGAGGTCGAAGCTTTCGATCCAACTCAATATGGCATGGCTGCTCGCTACGATGCTGAAGGTAACTTCATCTATCCAGAAGGATTCGATGCAGAGACCCAAGAGTGGCGTCCAGGAT
>Ga0136642_1000899_pt1 | contig 13964 bp, 14 predicted proteins | sample LowCatLa1302831Y_FD_115313 | JGI IMG/M metagenome (GOLD analysis project Ga0136642, IMG submission 115313) | Freshwater microbial communities from Lower Cathedral Lake, Yosemite National Park, California, USA - 13028-31Y | ecosystem: Environmental > Aquatic > Freshwater > Lake ... | reverse complement strand
GAAGTGTGATTGGCTTGCCAATGAAGTCACCTAGTTGCGCCAAGAATTGATTTTCTTCTTCTAGAAATAAATCGATCACATCAGGGGCTGCAACGATTCTAAATTCGCGTGGATTAAATTGACGATGCTCACGCACAATCTCGCGGAATATTTCATAACAAATTGTTTGGGCAGTTTTTATTTCACCCTTACCCATGCAGGTAGCACAGGGCTCACAGGTGATATGCGCTAAAGACTCGCGCGTCCGTTTGCGAGTCATCTCTACCAAGCCTAAGGCAGAAAATTCGCTGACTGAGGTACGAGCATGATCGCGTTCTAGATTACGTTTGAGTTCATAGAGAACAGATTCCTGATGGTCTGTACCGAGCATATCAATAAAGTCAATAATGATGATGCCACCGAGGTTACGCAAACGTAATTGGCGAGCAATGGCTTGGGCTGCTTCTAAATTGGTTTTAAAGACAGTGTCATCTAGATTGCGCGCACCAACATAGCTACCCGTATTCACATCGATAGTTGTCATGGATTCAGTCTGGTCAATCATGAGATAGCCACCAGACTTGAGGTCTACTCTCCGACCCAGAGCCTTATTGATTTCAGCATCGACATCAAATAAGTCAAAGAGGGCGCGTTCACCACGATGAAGGGTCAACTTGCCTAGTAGGTTAGGCATATACAGATTCGTAAATAACTTAAGCTTTTCAAAGTTCTCAGCAGAGTCAACTCGGATTTGGATAGTCTCTTCACTAGCAACATCGCGCAAGACGCGTTCAGCCAGACTGAGATCTTGATACAGTAGACTTGGTGCTGCATTGTGCTTTTTTGCTTCCTGAATATTTTCCCAGGTAGTGCGCAGGTAATGCATGTCATGGAGAAGCTCGGTATCGGAAGCCTCTTGGGCGCTAGTACGCACAATAATACCGCCTTTTTCATCAGCAGCCATCAGTCCAGTTAGTCGAGCTTTAATTGCTTCACGCTCTTCCACTTTATCAATGCGCTGGGATACGCCGATATATTTTTCGGTGACAGGGTCGCTGCCTGCAGGAGGTAGGTAAACCAGGTTTCGGCCAGCAATACTGAGTTGGGCAGTTAAACGAGCGCCTTTAGTCCCAAGGGGGTCTTTTAGCACTTGAACTAAGATTGTCTGACCTTCGAACAATAGTTTTTCAATTTGGGCTTGCGGGTTATTTTGGACAATATCCGCTACGTGCATAAAAGCAGTGCGCTCAAGACCAATTTCTATAAAAGCAGATTGCATCCCTGGAAGCACGCGAACTACTCTAGCAAGATAGATGTTGCCAACAATGCCACGCTGGCGTGTACGTTCAATTTGTAATTCTTGAACAGCACCTTGCTGGATTAAAGCAACTCGTGTTTCTTGCGGCGTGATATTAATGAGGATTTCTTCGTTCATATGCGTGTCACTTGAGCGCGATCTAGAAGTTCTGCAGTTTCATAAATGGGTAAGCCCATGATACCGCTATAACTTCCCTCAATCGAAGGGATGAATGCGCCCCCAAGCCCTTGAATACCGTAGGCACCCGCTTTTCCAAAGGGCTCACCGCTAGAAATGTAAGCAGCTATCTGCTCTGGCGATAGTTGGGTGAAATGCACTCTTGAAATCTGCACTACGCAAAGTGGTCTCTGACTTGGATTGATAGTAATAGCAACAGCTGTGAGAACTTCATGAAGTTTGCCGCTGAGCATATTTAAGATACGGGCAGCGTCAGCTTCATCCGTAGGCTTTCCTAGAATCTCTCCGTCATTATGATTGGGTAAGCTAACAGTGGTATCGGCACATAAGATCGGCGCCCATGGAAGATCACTCTTTTGCCAGCGCTCTAAAGCAGCAGTACTTTTTGCTAAGGTAACACGCTCAACATAGGCGTGAGCCTTTTCGTTGGGAAGAGGAGTTTCCATACTTTCACTATCTTTACCTGGACTTGGCACTAACATCTCAAAGCGCACACCCATTTGCTTTAATAAGTCTTGGCGTCTAGGACTTTGTGAAGCAAGATAGATAAATGAATGCACAGAATTACTCACGATGGTAAGGATGTCCCTGCAAGATGGTCCAGGCACGATACAGTTGTTCAACGAGTACTACTCTAGCCATGGCGTGTGGCAAGGTCAAGCTGGAAAGCCGCCATATTTCTTGTGCATTTGATTTCAGACTAGGATCTAGCCCATCAGCCCCTCCAATTAAAAAGGTAATGTCAAAACCCTCTTGGCGCCATGAGGCTAGTTGAGTTGCTAGGTTCTGTGTTGTTTGATCTTTGCCACGCTCATCTAAGGCAATCACTCTTGAGCCCTTCGAAATGGCAGCAGCGATCTTGATTGCTTCTTTGGCTGGCGTGAGATCGGGCTTAATCTCTTTAATTTCAATACTGCAATCGGCTGGCATGCGTTTGACATAGTCATGGGTTGCTGTGGTAACCCAATCCGGCATTTTATGACCAACAGAAACAATAGTTAAGCGCATTACTAAGGTAAAGAATGAGACAGGAAATAATGCGAGATGAACTTACTCGTCGTCTTCAAGTTCACTGGCTTTGACAAGCCCTCTGCTACCAGCCAATTTAACGCGTACAGGCTTTGCACCCCACATGCCCTCTAGCTGATAGTAAGAACGTAACATTGGCTGCAGAATGTGAACAACAATATCGCCGCAATCCACCAAGACCCACTCACCCGTCTCTAATCCTTCGATAGAGATGACTTCACCACCTTTAGTGTTGACATCTTCTTTGACGGACATTGCTAGAGAACGTGTTTGACGATTGCTCGAGCCAGTAGCAATGATCACACGATCAAATAGCTCGCTCAGTTTGGTAGTGTCGTAAACGCGAATATCTTGCGCTTTAACATCTTCTAAGGCATCAATAATGACGCGTTGTAATTTACGTAAGTCCATGGTTTCTCAATGATATTTTCTAGTATTTAGGATGATCTTAGCTTGATTACTGATACAAGCCCAGCTTTGTAATGATTTCTAAAGTGTGTGTGGGTATTTGCTTGGAAGCAATTTGGCCACGAGAGGAAGTCTTTAAATGATTGCGCAGCTCGGTGGAAGACAGATCTACTGATAAGCTCTTATCAATATAGATGCGACCAGCAGGGCTATTTTCAAGGGCGGTTGGATCATTTATTTGATGCGTCCCCAATAATTTCTCGATTTCAGGACTCATTTGGGTGGCTAGATCAAAATGGGGTCGACTGGCTACTGCGAGGTTTGTATATTCAAATAATTCTTTCCAAGAATCCCAAGTGGGTAGTTGGATTAGAGAATCCGCACCCATCAACCAAGTTAAGCTGGCCTGCGGGCCAAATCGTTCCCGTAATACTTGCACAGTATCAATCGTATAGCTTGGTCCAGCGCGATCTATCTCAATACGATCTACTCCAATTTTGGTAGAGATCTGGAGATCTAAAAATGCTTTGGCTAAATCGAGACCAGCAGCTTGTGTAAGCTGAAGACGAATTTGTGCTGAAGTGATGTCAGAATCTTTTTGCCACGACTCACCGCTTGGGATGAGGAGTAGCTCATCTAGATGCAGCACTTTTGCAAAGTGGCTAGCTAGCTTTAGATGGCCCGTATGGGGTGGGTCAAAAGTCCCCCCGAGAATGCCAATGGTCTTTGGAGCGTTCAAGCTAACCAATCGCGTGGTTTGAGGTAGTAGTCATACAGCTTGGCCTCAGGTGTGCCAGGCTTGGGTTGCCAGTTGTACCACCACTGAACTACTGGGGGCATCGACATCAGAATCGACTCTGTGCGTCCACCGGAGTGAAGTCCAAAGATAGTGCCACGGTCATAGATCAAGTTATATTCCACATAACGACCACGACGATATTCTTGGAAAGCCTTTTCCTCAGGCGTGAACGCATCTTGATAGCGACGTTTTAGGATTGGTAGATAGGCATTGATAAAGGCATCACCAACTGCGCGGGTCATTGCAAAACTCTTTTCAAAGCCGAGTTCATTGAAGTCATCAAAGAAAACTCCACCAATCCCACGAGGCTCATCACGATGTTTTAAATAAAAATACTCGTCACACCATTTTTTAAAGCGAGGGTAGAGTTCTACACCAAAGGGGTCTAAAGCATCTTTAGCCGATTGATGAAAGTGTCTACAGTCTTCATCAACACCATAATAAGGAGTAAGGTCAAAACCACCACCAAACCACCACACCGGTTCTTTATTCTCCGCCTGTGCAATAAAGCAGCGTACATTCATATGGGTAGTAGGGGCTTTAGGGTTATGTGGATGAAATACCAACGATATACCTAGCGCCTCAAAGTTACGACCAGCTATTTCAGGGCGATGATGGGAAGCAGAAGGCGGCATTTGATCGCCACGTACGTGTGAGAAACCGACGCTACCTTTCTCCAAAATATTGCCACCATCCAAAGTACAGGTGCGACCATAGCCCTTGAGTTTGCTGTCTTCAGGTTTATGCCATTCATCAGCAATAAAGACTTTGCCATCAAGCGCACTTACTGCGCTAGTGATGCGGTCTTGTAAGCCTAAGAAATAATCCCTTAGGGCAGTTACGTCAATCTGGATTTGTTGTGTTGTCAAGTGAGCCTATCTGTTTACTTGATTGCGCGATAACCAATATCTTTGCGATATTGCATACCATCAAACTGAATCTGATTAATCGCATCATAAGCTTTCTGTTGCGCGCCACGAACAGTATCTGCAAGGCCAACTACACACATCACTCGACCGCCCGAAGTGAGTAGCTTGTCAGCTTGTAAGCGAGTACCGGCGTGAAACGTGATCTGATCTTCTGTATCGGCAGGAATGCCACTAATCATATCGCCATTACGTGGGGTATCTGGATAGTGATGTGCTGCTAGTACTACCCCTAATGCCGTGCGACGATCCCACTCTAGATTAATTTCATTGAGCTTGCCATCGACAGCATGATCTAAAGCATTGACTAGATCGCTCCGTAAGCGGGCCATGATGGGTTGTGTTTCTGGATCACCCATGCGGCAGTTGAACTCAAGAGTCTTGATATTGCCATCGGGGCTAATCATTAGGCCAGCATATAAAAAGCCTGTATACGGAATGCCATCTGATTCCATACCTTTGACTGTTGGCATGATCACTTCACGAAGTGCACGTGCATGGATTTCAGGTGTGACAACAGGAGCAGGGGAGTAAGCACCCATACCGCCAGTATTAGGACCTTGGTCCCCATCGAGTAAGCGTTTATGGTCTTGGCTAGTCGCTAAAGCCAGAACATTTTTGCCGTCAACGAGCACAATAAAACTGGCTTCTTCACCCGTCAGAAATTCTTCAATCACAACACGTGCACCTGCATTGCCTAATTTGTTATCAGCCAGCATCATATCTACTGCGGCATGCGCTTCATTTAAGCTCATGGCAACGACAACACCTTTACCAGCAGCAAGGCCATCAGCCTTAATCACAATCGGCGCACCTTTAGTATCAATGTAGGCATGTGCTTGCAGAGCATTACTAAATGTTTGGTAATCAGCAGTCGGAATACCATGACGCTTCATAAATGCTTTAGAAAAATCTTTAGAGGACTCTAGTTGTGCCGCTAATTGCGTTGGGCCAAAAATACGTAGACCCTGATTACGGAAGAGATCCACAATGCCAGCAGCTAAAGGAGCCTCTGGCCCCACCACAGTTAGATGAATCTTTTCGCGTTTAGCAAAATCAGCTAGCTCTTGTAAATCGGTGATCGGTAAATTCTCAATGCCAGCACCAGTTTGTTTGGCTGTAGCAGTGCCGCCATTACCGGGCGCTACATAGACGGTTTGTACTTGAGGCGATTGGGCAAGCTTCCAAGCTAAAGCATGTTCGCGTCCACCAGATCCAATGAGAAGAATTTTCATAGTGAGTAAAAGTTCTGTTTAGAGAGCTGCATTTGTAAATACTTCTTGAACATCATCCAGATTTTCAAGGGCGTCTAGTAGTTTTTGCATACTTTCTGCTTGATCGCCTTCTAGAGTAATCTCAGCTTCAGGACGCATCGCAACAGTGGCTAGTTCAGGCTTGAGACCAGCTTTACTAATCGCATCTTGTACTTTCATGAAGTCAGGCACAGGAGAGAGAACCTCAAGCGAGCCATCCTCATGTGTAATCACATCTTCTGCGCCAGCATCAAGAGCAACTTCCATTAGCCGGTCTTCGCTAGTGCCTGGTGCAAATAACATTTGGCCACAATGCTTAAAGAGAAAGGCAACTGATCCTTCGGCGCCCATATTGCCACCATTTTTATTGAAAGCATGGCGAACCTCAGCAACCGTGCGAGTCCGATTATCAGTCAAGCAATCCACAATGATGGCAGCGCCATTCATGCCATAACCTTCATAACGAATCTCTTCGTAGTTGACACCTTCGAGCGAGCCAGTACCGCGAGCAATTGCTCTTTGTACATTGTCGTTAGGCATATTGGAGTCTTTTGCTTTATCAATAGCTAAGCGCAAGCGAGGATTAGTAGCAATGTCACCTCCACCTAATTTGGCAGCGACAGTAATTTCTTTAATGAGTTTTGTCCAAATCTTGCCGCGCTTCTCGTCTTGACGACCTTTGCGGTGCTGAATATTGGCCCATTTCGAGTGGCCGGCCATACGGGTAATTCCTTTTAATAATTTGGCTAGAAGTCCTCATTTTAAAGGGTTCTAGACCAAAGGTAGACGATTGCTAGTCATTTTTTGTTACACTCTCATCTCTTAGTAGTAACAAAGCATGAAAGTACGCAGGGTTTCCACTGCAAACACCTGCCTCGGTGATGGAATTGGTAGACGTGCCGGACTCAAAATCCGGTGCCGCAAGGCGTGGCGGTTCGAGTCCGCCCCGAGGCACCACTCAAATGACGGTTCAGTCTTTGAGTTATTACTAAATCCTAAATCTCATACGAATCTGATTCGTTGTTCATGGCTTGTTCGACGATTTTCTTTGTTAAGGTCGGCGAGAAGAGTTCGATGAAGGTATAAACAAAGGAGCGTAGATAGGCCCCTTGTTTGACGCCTAGATGGGTAACATTGTTGCCAAACAGATGATTTGCTGAGATTACCTTGAGGTTCCGATCCCGTTCGGGGTCATAAGCATGACCTGCAACAATACCAATACCCATGCCCGTTTCTACATAAGTTTTAATGACGTCTGCATCAACTGCTTCCAAGATAATATCTGGGGTAATGTTTCTTTGTGCAAAAGCAGCATCAATTTTGCTACGGCCTGCAAAAGCTTTGTCATAAGTGATAATCGGATACTTTGCAATTTCTTCTAAGGTCACCGTAGCTTGATTTAGTAGAGGATGACTTAATGGCACCATGACAACGTGCTGCCATTGATAGCCAGGAAGCGCAAGGACTCCAGGCGTATTAGCGATACCCTCAGTGGCAATCGCAATGTCAGCCCGATCATGAGTAAGTAACTCAGCAATTTGTCCAGGATTGCCCTGCGCAATACTGACGCGTACCTTTGGGAAGCGTTTTGTAAATTCCATGAGAACTTTAGGAAGCGCATAGCGAGCTTGCGTATGTGTTGTCGCAATGACCAAGCTACCTTGATCTTGACTTGCAAAATCTTCACCAACGCGTCTTAAGGTTTCCACTTCATCTAAGATACGTTCGATAGAGGCTAGGATTCTTTTGCCAGGCTCGGTGAGTGAGCGAACGCGTTTGCCATGACGGCGAAAAATTTCCACACCCAACTCATCCTCGAGCTCAATAATGGCTTTAGATACTCCAGGCTGAGAAGTGAAGAGGGCTTTGGCAGCCGTTGTCAGGTTGAAGTTTTGTCTTACCGCTTCGCGCACAAAGCGAAATTGATGAAGATTCATATGGATTTCCGTCTATATATCTACAAAGATATAGGATTCAGATTCTAAATGAATTTTGGGTATTAAGCTTTAGAAACCCAGCGTAATCCCACTAGCGCTAGAAGGAAGTAGAGGAGAGGTGGCGTTAAAGCTGTCATCAGAGCTGGCCAAGATCCTAATAAGCCAACGTTAGAGAATAAGGAGTTAAAGAGTTGGAAGCTCATACCAAGCATGATCCCACCGAAAACTTTAATACCTACACTACCGGCGCGTACCTTTAAATAAGCAAAAGGCAGCGCTAAAGCTAGCATCACAAAAATTGTGAAGGGGTAAATCACTTTTTTCCAAAAGGCAATGGCATGGCGTTGTGCATCTTGTTTGTTATCGCGCAGATGAGAGATAAATCGACCCAAACTAACGATCGACATCTTTTCTGGGCTAATGAGTAAGACGCTCAAGATCTGGGGCGTCACCTCAGACTCTAGTGTCAAGATGGGGTGTCTAAATGTCTGCGCAGAAAATACTGCATTTAATGGATCAGTTTGCTTAGTTTCTTTAAAGCGAGTTTCTACAACATCATTCAATACCCAGATGCCAGTTTCATCAAACTGACCTGATGTAGCACTTCTAATCGATAGCAGGTGATAGGTATCATCAAATTCATACATTCGGATATTGCTGATTTCATTATCTTTATCGACCTTACCGACGTTGACATAGCGTACACCAGGCCTCACCGGCCCGCTACCATCTTCATCGCGTAATCGATCTTTAACCCAAACGCCAGTTCTAAATTGCGATGAGTAAGCAGAGCCTAAGGCCTTCATACGAATTTGCTCTGATTTAGCTTCGGCGAAGGGGCCAACCCATTCACTCATGATGAGCGTGAGCATTATGAGTGGCAGCGAGATTTTGGTGAGCGTGATGAGCGCGCGTTTCACATCTAATCCCGCAATTCGTAAGATAGTGAATTCAGATTGGCTAGCGAGCATAGCAAAGACGTAAATACTGCCAATCAGTCCTGCAATAGGAATGATTTCTGAGATGCGACTAGGGGCTTTTAGAAGAACATGCAGTAGGGCAAGCGGTAACGTGTAACCACCCTGGATAGATCCAAGTTCACTCAATATATCGAAGAACAAGAATAAAGTGACTAGTGCAAACAAAATAAAACCAAACGCAGCATAAATTTGCTTAGCTAGATAGCGCTCATAAATAAAGGGAAAGAGCTGCTTCATTTATTAGTAAATCCCGCAGGCAATTGGCGGCGCCACCACTTTAAAGAGGGGTTGATGCGATTTCGAATCAGAGCAAAAGCAATTAAAAATGCCAATACATGGATAGGCCAAATGCCAACAAAAATACTGACCTTACCTTGAGAAACAAAGTTCTGTGTCAAGTTCAGTAGATTGCTATAGATTAAATATATTAAGACGGCATAGAACATGGCAGTGTAATTACCAAGACGTGGGTTGACATAGGCTAGTGGGATTGCAATTAGAACTAATCCAAGAGCCATCAAGGGTAGACCAATACGCCAAAGTAATTCAGCGCGATTTGGATTAATGGCATCAGGACTAGTGTTATTAAATAACTCGCTGATCGTTTTTTCTCGATCGCGTGGTGCTGGGGCTAAAGTCTCTTTACTACGAATTTTGGTGCTGTACTCATTGAATTCTAAAATCCTGAAGTCGGGCTGTGTCGGTAGACCCTCATAGCGCCGCCCATTATTCAGCACGATGGATTTCTCGCCACCTTCAGCATTCTGAATGAAGCCAGTTGAGGAGACAGCAATACTAAGCTTGCCATTCTTAGAGTCAGCGACAAAAATATTTTTTATTTCACTCTTATCAATATCAAGTTCTTCAATAAAGAATACGCGCTCTGCTTTAGCAGATTCTTTGAATTGCCCAGCGCTCACCATGGAAACGTCATCACGCTGTTGGAAGCGCTGGCTAATGAGTGTAGATTCGCGATTTGCCCAAGGCCATACAAAAAGTGCCAGAAGGGCAATGATGATAATGAGTGGTGTAGCGAACTGCAGAATGGGGCGAATTAAATTAGTGATGCTTAAGCCACTTGCAAACCACACGATCATTTCTGAGTCCTTGTACCAGCGTACTAAAACGATTAGCGTTGCTACAAATAGGGAGACGGTAAGCAAGACTGCCAAGTAGCCAAGAGTGGCCAGCGCAATTAAAACCAGGGCATCTTCTGGGTTGACTGCGCCATTGGCGGCATAGCCCAAAATTCGAATGACTAAGGTAGTAACCATGATGGTCACCAAGACCAAAAAGACCCCACCAGTCGTAAAACTGAGTTCGCGGCGGAGGGCTTGTTTAAAGATCATCTGAAACTGTTTATCTGGATTCTGGGGTTATTGATGGGGTTTATATGGCTTATATTGGTGCAGATAAAAGAAGTTCGCCTCATGTCGGAGGATAATGGATAAAAGACCAGTTTTAGTAATTTCCTACCCCTTGATTCGACTTAAACATACCGTAATAGATTATGACAATTCAATTTAGTAGCAAGATTTTCCCTCAGGCTGACCTTCAAAGCGCAAAAGTCCTCAATTCCAGCCTAAAAAGCCTGCTGGCTCACAGTTCTGACTGTTTGGTTTTGGGCTATTCCAAAGCTGACTTTGAAAGTTTTAGCGGCGCAAAGGCAGCAAAAAGTAAAGCGGGATTTTTATCTGAACTTGACCACTTGCTGGGTGGCTCAGTAAGTAATGCCAATTTGCTAGGCGACCTTGATGACAAGCAATCATCTATTTGCATCTTGCGTGCTGAAAAATCTTGGGCTACAAATGGTGTGAAAGCAAAACGGGTGCTATTGCTAGGCTTAGGTGATTTACATCTTGTGGGTGAGCGTAGTCTGACCAGTTTTTCTAAAGTTGTGCGCGCAGGATTGAAAGTATTAAACGGAGGCTCGATTGAAAATGTGCTCTGGTTTGTACCAAGCTTCGTACAGAAAGCAGAATTGATTGCTTAATAAGTTCGCTTAACGATTCAATACGCGGGGGACCAAGCCTATCGTTTTGGTGTGCGTCAACCTGCCATGAAATTTAAAGAAAAAGATAAGGCAGATACTTTTAAACATTTAGTTTTTGCTGGTAATAATGATTGCGCGAAAGAGCTCAAGCTTGCTGTGGAGCAAGGCCTTGCTATGGTTGAGGGCATGCATTTAGCAAAAGACTTGGGCAATCTTCCTCCAAACATCTGCACTCCCACTTACTTAGCTCAGACTGCTCAAGGCCTGAGTAAAAAAGTCGGCCTAAAGGTTGAGGTTCTGGGCCGTAAGCACATAGAGGCCTTAGGTATGGGCTCATTCTTATCAGTGGCGCAGGGTTCTGAAACGCCACCCCAATTTATTGTCATGCGCCATCAAGGTGGCAAAGCGGGTGATGCGCCGATTGTCTTAGTCGGCAAAGGTATTACGTTTGATACTGGTGGCATTTCATTAAAACCTGGCGAGGCTATGGATGAGATGAAGTACGACATGTGTGGTGCTGCTTCAGTGATTGGTACTCTGTATGCAGTTGGATTGATGAAGCTCAATCAGAATGTCATTGGTGTCATTCCCACATGCGAGAACATGCCATCAGGCCAAGCAACTCGCCCAGGCGATATTGTGAAAAGTATGTCTGGCCAAACCATCGAGATTCTGAATACGGATGCTGAAGGCCGTTTAATCCTATGTGACGCACTAACTTATGTTGAGCGCTTTAAACCTAAAGCAGTGATTGATATTGCAACCTTAACGGGGGCGTGTGTTATTGCATTAGGCCATGTGCATAGTGGCTTATTTTCAGAGGATGAGGGCTTGGTCAATGCTTTGACTAAAGCAGGTAAGACTTCCTTAGATACTGTGTGGCGCATGCCTTTAGATACTGCCTATCATGAGCAGCTCAAGTCAAACTTTGCTGATGTTGCCAATATTGGTGGTCGTCCGGCAGGCAGCGTTACTGCAGCTTGCTTCTTATCGCGCTTTACTGAGAAGTACAAGTGGGCCCATTTAGATATTGCTGGTACCGCCTGGAAGAGCGGAGCTGCAAAAGGCTCTACTGGTCGTCCAGTACCTTTGTTAGTCAATTTCTTACTTGAGCAAAAGTAAACATCTCTCACTATATGGCTCGCATCGACTTTCATAGCAATGTAGCCGATAAGTTCGAATATGCTTGTCGACTTACGCGCAAAATTTGGAGCGTTACCCCGGTAGGTCAGCCAGTTCGCAATATCGTCATGGTTGGCGAGAAGGCTGATTTAAAAAAGCTAGATGAATTACTTTGGACTTTTAGCAGCACTGATTTTTTACCCCATTGCTTCATTGATGATGAAGCCGCAGCAGAAACCCCGATTGTTTTAACTGATGACTTTTCTTCTCCCGCTTTATCCAGCCTGCCACATGCCGATGTCATGATTCATCTAGGGATGAGGATGCCGCAAGATGTAGCGGCTTTGGCCATACGCTTTCCTAGAATTGTTGAGGTAGTTACAGTTGACGAAGCAGAGCGTTTAGCTGGGCGAGAACGTTATAAAGCTTACCGTGATCTTGGACATGAGTTGCATAACTTTGATCAATCCAAGAGTTAAAACGATATGTTGATTCATCCCCAGTTTGATCCAGCCGCGATCCGCATTGGAGCATTTGCAATCCATTGGTACGGGCTAATGTATCTTTTGGCCTTTGCACAATTTTTATTATTGGGCCGTTTGCGTATTCGAGCTGGGCGCTATCAGGCTTTAGGCTGGACCTTTAAAGATCTCGAAGACTTATTATTTGCAGGTGTCTTGGGCGTTATTGTTGGCGGTCGATTGGGCTATACCCTGTTTTATATGCCTAGCTATTACCTTACACACCCTTTAGATATTTTGAAGGTTTGGGAAGGCGGCATGTCTTTCCATGGTGGTCTCTTGGGTGTGCTGCTCGCTTTATATTGGTTTGCAAAAAAGCGTAAGACCACTTTCTTTGTTGTCAGTGATTTAGTAGCCCCCTTAGTACCCTTTGGTTTGGCGTTTGGACGTCTAGGTAATTTCATCAATGGGGAGTTGTGGGGCAGGCCTACCGATCTTCCTTGGGCCATGGTGTTTCCAATGGTTGATAGCATCCCACGCCACCCATCTCAAATCTACCAACTAATGGGCGAGGGTGTTTTGCTTGGGGTAGTGTTATGGATTTATTCCAGCAAGCAACATCGCGTAGGCCAGGTTTCAGGACTTTTCTTATTGGGTTACGGTGTTTGCCGATTCTTAGCTGAATACGCTCGTGAACCAGATGCATTCTTAGGCCTCCTTGGTTTGGATTTATCCATGGGGCAGTGGTTGTGTGTGCCGATGATCCTCTTCGGGTTTTACCTCATGACAGCATTGAAATCAAAGTCAGCCTAACAAGAAATGTTGAACGAAGAAGTCACCCTTCGTAAATTAGAAATTCTTTGCTCCTTCGTCAGGACAGGAAGCCTGGTGAAAACTGCCGAAGCATTGCATCTCAGTTCAGTGAGCATTCATAAGGCACTTCATTCCTTGGAGGCTGGTACCGGCTGTCCTTTATTTATTAAAGAGGGACGTCAATTAAAAGCGCTACCTGCTGCGATTTACTTAGCTGAAGCGAGCATAGACTTGCTGGACGATATTGATCGGATTATGAAAAAGACAAGATCTAAGGCAGGCGTTGAAACTGGCCAGATTCGTTTAGGTTCAATGTACTCTTTGACTGCCAATATTATTCCCAGAATTATCATGGGAACCAAGATTCGAAGACCCGAACTAGATATTGATTTATATCTTGGCTCCAATGAAGATCTCATGAATAAACTATCAAACGGTAGTGTAGATGCGGTTGTGATTGCAGTCCCCTCCATAAATCTTCAAGATGGGGTTCAGGTTGTGCCTCTATTTGAAGATGATTTATTTTTGGCATCCTCGAAGAAAAACAAGCCAAGCGAAGCCAGCGTTGACTTATCGCAATATCGGGAAGAGAAGTTTTTGACCTTACGAGACGGCTTTGCTACTACCTCTGGTTTTTATGATGCTTTTCAGCTGGCAGGATTTAAGCCTAATGTCGTGATGAAGGTAGGGGATATTTTTTCCCTCATGAATATGGTTTCCGGAGACCTGGGCAGAACTTTATTGCCGGGTAGGGTCAAGGCTTTGATGG
>Ga0136642_1000898_pt1 | contig 13997 bp, 13 predicted proteins | sample LowCatLa1302831Y_FD_115313 | JGI IMG/M metagenome (GOLD analysis project Ga0136642, IMG submission 115313) | Freshwater microbial communities from Lower Cathedral Lake, Yosemite National Park, California, USA - 13028-31Y | ecosystem: Environmental > Aquatic > Freshwater > Lake ... | reverse complement strand
GTGTAGTGGATGTTGTAATACAGTTGGTAGGCGTAGAGCATGACGCCCGACAACAACATGAACCCCGTCTGGAAATTCAGTTCCGTCGCCGGGTCAAAGATGGAGAAGATGTGCGTGAAAATATTGTCGCGGCCGTAGGTGCGCAGGCCAGACAGGTAGTTGGCCACCGTCCAGGACTCCCCCTGTAGGGTCATGACAAGGAGAGGCAAGAAGAGGATGAAGACGGTCATGAAAATGTTGGCGATAGGGACGACACCGTTCAACATACTGATGCCCTGTAAGAAGGTCGAGGACCGGTTGAAACTTTGCAGCGACTCCCATTCCAAGTAGTAGTACTTGTCCATGAAATTCTCGTCGTCGGTGAGGTCGTCGACCAAACGCAAGAGGACGTCTTCATGGTATTCACTTGGTGTTCCGGGTGTTTTGGCCAAGTGTTGCACTACGTGTTGCGTATCTTTCAGAAACGCCTTGTCAGTGGTGTAAAACTGGGTCATGGACGCGGCCATTTTCGTGGCAAAAGGCGTCTGGGGGTCGTAGATGTGGTGGCTGATGGGGTCACTGTTGCCACTGGTGGACTGGGTGAGTTCCAGGTCCTGGAGGACGGCGTCAGGCACGGCTCTTTGTTCTACATACTGGATGGGGAGGCGAAAGGGTGATGTGACTTTTTTTTTGTTGTCTGGGGCGCAACAGGTAGCCGGTTTTGACACGGCGTCAAAATCAAAGAGGGACGAAAACATAATACTATGACGAGGCATTATGTTGTTGCAGGAACGAACGAAAAAAAAATATATTTATATATAATAAAATGAGTGATTTATGTAATGAATTAAGACAATTAATTTTAAATGAACGTATGACTGAAATAGAACTTCAAAAAGCGACTGAAATCATACAAAATTTAAGAAATTCAAATTGTGATAATAAATTTATTTATTCAATATATGTACTAGACAGATGTTTAGACTTTGTAAAAATAGAACCAAAAACATTTTCTCATTATTTAATTTCTACATTAGTAAACGTGTTAAATATGATTAAAGAACAAAAAATTAATAGTCAATTACAAATTGACAATAACAGAAATATTGTAGTTTATATACAACAAAAATTTATTGATGGTAATGATAATGAAAATTCTATTGTTTTATATAATATGATTATAGAAATGATAAAAAGTAATGATAAAACAACTGGTGGAAAAAAGCGTAGAACCAAAAAGAGAAGAACATACAGATGATTTCCAAAAAGTGTGTCTTCCAAAACCAGACGCCCTTCTTCTCGGTGGTCATGCCGGTGCACAACCAGGCCCGCATCATCCGGCGCAACGTGCAGTCGGTGCTGGAAATGACCACTGACCGCCCTTATGAATTCATCCTCGTTGTGGACGCCTGTTCCGATGGCACCGAGAAAATCTTACAGGAATGGTTGTCGAATGTGGCGCCGAATGGCCTCTTGACATCGGTGACCCTGGTGATTTCCGACGACCCCCTGTTTGAGACCGCGGCCGACAACGTGGGCTTCCGTTTGTCGGCGGGTGACTACCTGTTGGAAATCCAGGCCGACATGACCATGACGGAGCCGGGGTACAACATGCGCCTCCTGCAACCCTTTCTGTTGGACCCCACCATAGTGGGTGTGTCGGGCCGCTGCTGCCACACGTTTGACGGCTGGCACGGCGTCGGTAAACTGGGGACCTTTGTAAACACACCGGTGACCCAGCTGCCAAACGTGGACCGGAAGCATTATTATATGAGCCAGACATGCAACCGCGGACCGCTCCTGTTGGACCATGCTAAGACGCGGGAACTGGGGTACCTGGACGAGGTTCACTATTTTTTGAACAACAGCGACCACGACTTCTTCTTGCGGGCCTTGTTGCAGCGTGGGTACAGGTGTGCCTACGTGCCCATCGATTTCGAGTCGCCACTCGAATACGGCTCGACACGGAAGCCGCGCGACGCCAAAAACCAGGCGGCTTACACGGTCAAATGGCACCACATGGAGATGCAGAGACCGACCTTGTTGGAGAAACACAGGGGACAGTTCTCGTCGGCACCACCCCAAGCCTTTCCTCTCGAAAAAACATAAATATTGGGTGGAAGAATAAATAGAATGAATATTGTACAAGTGGTGACGCCGTTGGTAGTGGCAGTGCCAATCATAGAAGAAGAGGAGGAAGAACAAGAACAAGGAGACTCATGTGGTCATCTACCTTTTTTTTGTTTGTGTGGTACATTTACCACAGGGATAGTCATGGTGTGTCTATCTTCCTTTCATTTCATTTGATTGACGTCGTCTTATAAAAATTGAATTAGAGTCAAACGTTTCATGTACTGCAAACAAACAGCAGCACATGAACCAACATTATTCCACCCTGATTTCGGCGAGCCCGGATACGTTTCGCGCCTCGATGCGCCGTTCCTTCCAACATCGTTTCGAGATGGACGAAAAGGCGGCCACCAACGTGGAAATCGGCGTCTACAATTACGCCATCCGCGAAGCCAACAAGGAACGCATTGTGAAAAAATGGGAAAACAAGAATTTTACGCACTTGTACATGGACCGCATGCGGTCGCTATGGATGAACCTGCAGCAAACCGACAATTCCCTGTTGGAACGGTGGCAACGGGGCGAAATAAACCCCGAGCAAATGTCGTCATTGACACACCAGGAAATGAACGGGGCGCGGTGGCAGAGCATGATTGAACAGAAAATGAAACGGGATGCGCACAGCACCGAAATGCGGGCTTCCACCGACATGTTCACCTGTAAGAAATGCAAATCGAAAAAGTGCAGTTACTATGAGCTGCAGACGAGAAGTGCGGATGAACCATCGACGATTTTCATTAGTTGCCTGGACTGCGGGAAGAACTGGAAGCAGTAGATTTTAGAATTCGAAATCATCGGATACTGTACTATTAAATAAACCTCCTGAACCTTCTGGTGCTACTGGTGCTGTCACTGGTGCTGCCACTGATGCAGGACTCGTAGACGGGCTCGTGGTTGACTCAGTCGATATCACTGACGCAGGACTCGTAGACGGGCCCGCCGTTGACTCAGTCGATATCACTGACGCAGGACTCGTAGACGGGCTCGCGGTTGACTCAGTCGATTTCACTGACGCAGGACTCGTAGACGGGCCCGCGGTTGACTCAGTCGATATCACTGATGCAGGACTCGTAGATGGGCCCGAATTTACTGGCGAATTTGATGCTTCTTGATTTCTTTGTGCTATCATTGCCATTTGTTCTTGTGTTATTTGTATTGGTGCTGCAACACCTCTTGTTGTCGTTGGTGCTGCAACACCTCTTGTTGTCGTTGGTGCTGCTTCCTCATTCAAACAATCATCAAAAATATTTTGACCTTTGATGCAATCCATCATTGTATTTGTCAGATTATTAAATCCATCATTAGTAGTTTTTACAGGTTGTCTACAATCATTGAAACTTTCACCATCTAACATTATATTCAAATAATTGTTTCGACCTTCTGAACCATCTTGAACAAAAAAGTCATCATAATGGCGAATGACTATTATGTCTTCTACATAAGGATGGCCTATTACTTTTACAGTAAATTGAAAATCGGTTTGTTTCGCTGTAAAATAATCAAGTATATATTGTCTTAAATTTTTCGCATCTTCTTCAGTATAATTTTTGAAGTTTATTGTATTAATATCTTTTTTTTCTGGAACATTATCAAAAGAATGTTCCAAAGAAGTTTTGTCTTCTTGTAATATTGTTTTAATGAAACAACATAAATTTTTATAATAATTAAGGTTATCACTCGTGGTTGATTCTGCTTCTTTTAAACTGACAAGTTGAGAAACATGTTTACCCATACCGTTTGTATCCCTTGGTGTTGTCTTTAATTGATTAATGGGTATGTGGTCAAAATAAACAAAGTTTTCAAAAGGTTCAATATCATTATTTGGTTCAATTTTTATTTGAGTTGGATTTTTTTGAAGAAAAACATCTTTGTAAACTCCTTTAAACTTGTCTGTGAGTTTTGTCCAAGTACCTGGTAATGTGACAGTTTTATTTTCCTTGTTTGTTATTGTAAAAATACCATTTTGATTTAATACATTTTTCATAAAAAAAATATATTCATCATCATTTACAGTGAAATTTATTGGTTTTACATCATTACTAACAAATTTATTTAAATTTAAATTATTAAAAGGATTATTTTTTGTGTCAAATTCAAATACATGAAAATTAAATCGTTCTAAATTATAAACTGAAAATAAAATTATTGTTCCTGATAAGTCTGTATATTGTCCTTCGAATTTTATATTTGTCCCTAATTGAGAATTATTTCCTGGTCCAACTGATGTATTTGCATCGCGTGATATTTTTTTTTTAATGTTATCCATATTCAAAATAGAAATATCAACCGAATCATCTGCGCGTAATAAATCAAGAACAAAAATTAATAATTCTGTCCCCTTACTACGAAAAGGGTTTCCATTGAGTGTGTCTGTAATTTTTGATACTTGATTGATAGAATCAATAATTTGCTGTATAGTAAAATTTTGAATCACTTTTTCATCTTCTGGTGTAATAATTGGGGTTCCATCATCATTATTAATGATAGAATTCCCCTTATCATCATCCTGAATTTTAGTAAAGAGTTTGCCACCCAATCTACTTAATTTCAAAATAATAGCTCGCTTAATATTTTCAAAATTGCTTTTTTCACTTTGTTTGCTTCTTGATTCCAATAATTTTCTAAATTTTTCTGCTATTGTAATATTTTCCACAATGTAATCATAACCGCTTATTTCAGGCAATACATTTTTTAATGATGTCAATTCATTTTTAATGTCTTGTTCTGGTTTGTTTTTATCAATAATTTGATTAATTAGAATTACAGTATTACCAATTTGTTTTATAAAGTCAACGTTATTTATCTCAATACTTTCTAAATAATTTTTGATACCATCAAAAAAATATAAATATTCTTTTGGATTTCCAACCTTATCCTTTAATAAATTTGAAAATTTTGTTGCAATCCCCCCCAATTCAAAAATACCTGTGCTCTTTTGTATACTAGCTTGAATTCTTTCTACTCTTGATTGTAGTGAAACATCTGAAGCTATTTTATTCAAAAGTTTTCCACCTTCTTGTTCCATTTTTATATATACAATAATAATTTTATTTATTATCATTGAATTAGCGAATAATTTTATATTACACGTGGAGCGATTACTATATCGGTTTGGTCTACACCCACTTGAAGAATATTAATAATCTTATTTCCTAAAGTTTGTAAAGATTCATATGCTGTACCTGGTTGTACAGGGTTAAATTGCGCAGCATTTGTATCATCTATTGTGTTTGTATAATTATCTTTTTTTATATTACTATAATTATATTGTTCTCGTGACCTATATAATACTAATTTATCTATATTCGTGCTATTTACAACAGAAATAGTAATTTCACTTGCACCATCTCCTTTAAAATATTGATTCAACTCATCTACAATTGTTTTTTCATTATTAACTTGTTCTGCTGATGAATACTGTTTCTGTATTGTACCTATAGAAAATGTAATAACAATATTTTGTGCTGGGTCTGCTTTTTTTGAATCAAAAACCTTTTTTAATACATCAGTAAAATACTTATATTCCTTATCATTTTCCTTACTGAAATAAATAAAATAAGGTCTTGTTGTTGTATCATTATTATTAACATTTGGAAATGTAACGGATGTCAATAAAAATGGTATTTTTTTATTATTTTTAATGTATGTTTCGTTAATACCAGAATCAGCATTTAATTTACCACCCATTTGCACCACCGGTTTTTCTTCCATATGCACCACGTTTTCTTTCAATTTGAGAAGCGGAGTGTTTCGCGACGACTTGTTTTTCTTCATCACAATTTTTCCAGAAGCAGACGACGACGACCTTCTTTTTGCTTTCGATACTTCTTTTGGCATGGTTCCGAATTATAAACTATGAGAATAAATTATTGTTCGTCAAGAAACGATAAGGCATAAAAACACAAGTGTACACCAAAGAAAATGACCAAGAACAAAAAGAAGTATCCGTTTGTCTCTGTCTGTACACCCACCTTTAACCGCCGCCCCTTTATCCCGATGATGTTGGAGTGTTTCCGCAACCAGACCTACCCCCGCGACCGGATGGAATGGATTATCGTCGACGACGGCACCGACAAAATACTCGATGTCCTACAGTCGGTCGGACAGGACCTGATGCCCCAGATTCGCTACACTCCCCTCCAAGAGGTCATGCCCCTCGGCAAGAAGCGCAACTACATGCACTCCCTCGCCCGCGGCGACATTCTCGTCTACATGGACGACGACGACTATTACCCCCCGGAGCGCGTAGACCACGCTGTCGAGACCCTGTTGCGCGCCCCTCAAGCCCTGTGCGCCGGTTCCAGCATCGTTTTCCTCTACTTCAAACACGTCCAACAGATGGTCCAGTTCGGCCCCTACGGCCCTAACCACGCTACCGCCGGCACCTTTGCCTTTCGCAAAGAGCTCCTACAGGTGACTCGCTACGACGACACCGCCTGCCTCGCCGAAGAGCGCGCCTTCCTCAAGGAATACACCATCCCTTTTGTACAACTCGACCCGCGCAAAACCATCCTCGTGTTTTCCCACGAGCACAACACGTTTGACAAGCGCAAATTGCTACACAATCAAAACAAGTTCATGCAGGTCAGCAAACTGACGGTAGACGACTTCATCCGGGAAAAACCCACTATCCGCCAGTTTTTCATGGAGGACATCGACACCCTGTTGGCCCAGTACGAGCCTGGGGCGCCACGTAACAAACCCGACGTGCTCAAACAAACCGCCGAGCTGGAGGAACAACGACGAAACATGACACATAATCAAATGGCACATAATCAAATGAACCAAGTCACGCCCATCCAGGTACGTGATGCCGAGGGCAAGATGGTGCCCCTCACCATGGAACAGGTGGCTAAACACTTGCAGGATATGGAAGGAGCGGTCCACAGCTTGCGTCGGACCGTGGAGCAACAACGCGTTTACATAGAACAACAGGCGGAATGCATTCGCGATTTGCAGAAAAAATAAATTCCACGCATATTGTAATGATGCGTGTAATAAAACAAAGGTATGTGCGGTTGCTCATCGTGGTATTGTTGCTTCTCATCGTGGTCAGTTTTTTTGCTTACAAGAAGCCGCGTAGAACACAAAGAGACTCCATGGAAAACCATGAATGGTCAGACATAGATGTGGTATATTACATCAACCTGGACCACCGCCAAGACCGCCGCGACCAATTCTTAGCCGAAATGGCCAAAGTCGGCATTCCGCAAAGCAAAATCGTGCGCATCGACGCCGTCGCTGAACCGAAACGGGGGGACCTCGGATGCAGCAAGAGCCACGTCAAAACAATGGAGACGTTTATGGCCTCGCCCTACGAAAACTGCATCGTGTTTGAAGACGACTTCGAGTGGCAACGTTCCCCCAACGAAGTCAAGGCGGCCTTCCGTGAATTCTTCCTGTCTTTTCCAAACAAGGAGGGGTACGACGTCATGATGTTGTCGGCCAACGAGGTGCGCACCGACGAGACGGACCGGTCCTGGCTACGGCGTGTCATCGACGTGCAAACCACGGCCGGCTTCATGGTGAACCGCCGCTTCGCACCCACCCTGTTGGACAATTTCAAAGAGGGGGCCAAACAGCTGGAAGCTGGCTATGAACGAGACAAACCCGACGCACCCCAGTACGCCGTCGACCAGTTTTGGAAACGGCTTCAGCCCGACGCAGAATGGTTCATGTTTTACCCCAAGTTGGGAAAACAGCGGGCGTCTACTTCCGACATTGCCGGGGGTCAGTGGGTGGATTATGGGGTATAAGATTACTACGGCTTCGCCTCCACAGACTATGCTCCGTTGAAAAATTGAAGACAACAGGGGCGAATTGTAAAAAGCGGTACACCATGTCCGACAAAAGCCAACCCAAACCCAAGAACAAGAACAAAAGTCAAATCGCCGAGGCCAAAGAGACCGACGAAACACAGCAGTCGCAACAAACAAAAGGTCCCTTGGTGCACCTGGTCATCTCCGCCGCCAAAGCCGACACCTTTCAACAAATTTTCCAAAACGTCAAACTCTTTACCGAACACGTCACCCTGTATTTCGAGTCAGGGCGCTTCTTTTTGCAAACCATGGACCACTCCCATGTCTCTGTCGTCGAGTGCGTCCTCCCTGCCGCCTGGTTCGACACCTACGAATTGCAGCAACCCGTCAAGATGGGCCTCAACGTCCTCCTCCTGTCGAAAATCCTCTCCACCCGAGACAAACAGTGCAACATCGTCATCGACATGCAGGACACCGACACATTGACGCTGCATTTTCCCGGCGACACCTTGGTGAGCCGCGAATTCGACATGCCTCTGATGGAGCTCGACACCGACCTGTTGGACATCCCCGAGCAGGAATACGACGCCGACGTGGCGATGCCTTCGGTCCACTTTGCCGAGTTGGTGCAACAGTTGCGTCTGTTTGGTGACACGTTGGACATGCAATGTAGCGAGGAACGCATCGCCATGAATTCCGTGTCGCTGGACAAGGGCCGCATGCGCAGCCACATTGACATTGCCAAGTTGACGTCGTACAGCATCGTGGAAGAAGCCGTGATACGCATGTCGTTTGCGTTGACCTACCTGGGACACATTTGCGCATTCCATAAGTTGGCACAGATTGTGGAAATCAAAGTGAAGGCGGAACAGCCGTTGCAAGTGACGTATCTGTTGCAGGGGGTGGTGGGGGCGCACATGCGTTTCTACCTGGCGCCCAAGTTGAGCGACGACGATGATGAAATGTAAGCATATAGTATATGCGTGTTACGAAAAGAAAAAAAAGTGGGAGAGCCACAAGAAAAACGAGGGGCGGAGCGCCAGGTGACATCAAAACCATGAGCAACAGTGGCGTCCCGACCGAACAGTTTGCTTCACCAGTTGGCCACCGGTATTCAAACCAGTGCCTGTGGATTTCCATCATGCAGTATTTGCACCATTACAAGGGTGTGTTGTTGAATATAGATGACATACGAAGAATTGGCGGTTTGTCTGTGCAATCCACGTCGCAGGACTCTATTTTGTTTGACGACCGTGGGGGGTGGAAAGATGAATCGGCACGTGTGAGAGCAGCCATGAGCGCGATACGGATATATCTATTGGAAAAACACGATTTTGACATCACCATCGAAATATTTTTACAGGATTACATGAATACAATGCCATCGGAACCAAAGGGTATAATGTTTCCCAGAGAGAAAGAACATGATAGTAATCGTATTTTGCCGATTGATGTAAAAACCAACATCATCCCTATTTTACTGTGGTCGGGTACAAATTCGGGTCATTTTGAACTTATTACCAAATATACTACACAGACAGGAATAAAACAGATTGATTTAGTGATTCCATCCGGTTTTTCACATAAATCGCCACCTCGTCCTCCACCTAGACCAACCGGCACTCCACCTAGACGACCATCTGTAAAGTCTTCTCCCATCAGACAAGAGCAACTTAAACTTCAACTTAAACTTCAACATTTACTTGACGAAATCGATGAAATCAACAACCAAATAGAAAATTGGAATGCCAGTATGACTTACTGGGACGAAGACATAAAAAGAGAAGAACAACAAAAGAGAGAATACGAAAGTAAAGTCGCCGAATCGGAAAAGGCCATACAGAGAATCACAGTCATACTCACAGAACAAAAGAGAAAAGTCAAGGAAGCCATTGAAAAATTAGAAAGAGAGAGAGAAGAGATAACAAATCAAATTTCATGATAGCCAATCACGGAAACACCGGCAACCACCAAGGCCACACCCACCATTAACGGCGTAGTGATGCGTTCATGCAGCAACAGGTAGGCCAACAAGAGGGTAAAGGCGGGGGCAGTGTAGACGAGAGCGGCAACCACTGAACTCGCGTGTTGTTGGAGAATGGAATAATACACGAGACTCGACGCGAACATGGTGAGCACGGCGGCAACGGCCACGATGCCCATATCTGCATAACCAAATTTCTGTAGTTCGGTTAGGATGGAGGAGGAATGGTAGAGACCGAGACCGGCGACGCAAAGGGCCTGCACGAAGACGACCACGACGAGAACGGTGGTCCATGAGAAGCGTTTCAGCAAATGTTTGAGCAACACGGGCTGGAGACCCCACAGGAAGGCGATGAAGAGAGCCCACGGGAGGACGGTCATTGTATAGAATCAGAATCGAAAGAAAGATAAACAAAAGGCGCTACTTAGAACCTATATGGATTCAGCTGTTCCCAAGAAAAAAGAGCCCAGGCAGGCAAAAAAAAAACAAGAACCAAATGAGACAAAAGAACCAAAGGAGACAAAAGAACCAAAGGAGACAAAAGAACCAAAGGAATCCAAGGAGACAAAACAGAAGGAGGAAGAGGGAGTCAAGCGGGGCCGCAAACCGCGCGGTGGCAAGTTGGTGTTGCGGGAATCCTTGGTGGAACCAACAGCTCCCCCCGCGCTAGAAAATGTCATTCTACATCTCAAATGTTCGTTGAAGGATTTGGAGGAACACAACACCCAGTTTGGTAAAATCATGAAGGACCCCCTCTTATATGACCCCAACGTGCCCCCCGAAATCATGACCTTTGACGTCATGTCGTCGCAGACCTATGGCGTGTACGAGCCGGTCGTAGCAGAGGGAGTCGCCTACGCAGGCCTCTGTAAAAAATGCAGCGAATCGGTGAACAACGAACCATCTATCACAGGGACTAACACTATCACAGGGAATAACACTATCACAGGGACTAACACGGGGACTATGACCAGCAAAATCAAGGACCTAAAGATTGCCTATTACAAGGGTACGGTGGACCTAAACCGTCGCTCCTGTTGTTTTTGGTGTACCTATGAATTCGACAACAAACCGTGTTTTATTCCGCGGCAAGAATGGAGCGATACGGTATTGGTGTATGGTTACTTTTGCAGTGCGGAATGTGCAGCGGCCCATTTGTTCCAGGAAAACATCGACGACCATACCAAATTTGAGCGCTACCATTACATCAACAAGATGTACGGCGCTGACAAAGAGGGCATCAAGCCGGCGCCCAACCCGCATTACTTGTTGGACCGGTTCATGGGTTCCTTGACCATTTCCGAGTACAGGTCGTTGTTCCACGGTCGAGAATCGCTGGTCACGGTGGATAAACCAATGACACGCGTGTTGCCGGAAATTCACGCGGACAATGATACGGTGGGGTCGACGTATAAAATCAAACGGGCGTCGGCTTCGACCAAAAAATGAGGTCGACAGTACCAAAAAATGAGGTCGACAGTACCAAAAAATGAGGTCGTATGACCAAAAAATGAGGTCGTATGACCAAAAAATGAGGTCGGAAGAGTTAGGTCAAACATATTTTGAGGTAAAAATTGAATGAAAAAGTCAGTCTTTACTACAGGGGTATAATGAATATTGATGAAGTAACAGTAATGACAAACCTAACAAGAATAACAGTGGCAACAACCTGTGAGTATTGCAAAAGTCGGGACCATCGGTTGTACCGGTGTCGTCATTCGACCATCCCTATCGTTTTGTGTGAAGCCAAGAAGCGTTGGAAGGCGGCCATAGAACGGTGTCCAGAGGAGATGGACGCACAGTTGCGCCGCGAGTCGACCGTCGTATTGAAGCTCATGTGTCGGCAATTGCGAGAACCTACGCGCGGCCACGACCGACGCAAGTTCGAGGAAACTGTCCGCAGACATATGACGGCGCTATTCCTTCCCACAGGGGCACGCGACCGCCAACCTGTAGTGCGCTTGAACAACGACATGGCGACCCGACCCAAAAAACAAAAACCCAGAAAAATTCAAGTCGTCCTTTCAAAGAGAAAACGCCCACAAAAGGTAGATGACTGTCCCATTTGTTTGGAGACACCGTCTTTCCTTAAGACGCAATGCGGGCATGCCTTTTGTCATTGCCTCCTACAGGTGGTGTTTGCTGCGCATGCCAAGAAGGAAGAGGCGCGTTGTCCGTACTGCCGTGGCGACATTCAGCGGCTCACTTTTCTCAAAGAAGACGCTTACATGTTGTTGAAGAGCGTGGCGCCGGGGTTGCAGCGGCTCAGCTTTGTAAAGACCAAGGTGGACTAAAACTCAACTCAACTCAAATTATAGAGCACAGCGTAAAAAATCGAAAAAAACATGATTCAAACATGTTTTTTTCATGTGTATGTGAATACCCCGTATATATATAAGTATCGTTGACTATATGATGAATGTCTATGACAGAACCGTGATAGAGAGCCCCCCTCCCAACTACGCCGTTCTTATCACACCCCCTGTAGGAATGCGTTATGCCATCCCCAATCTGTTGTGGAATTACACTAACATCAGTGAAAACGTCAAAAACAGCATTTCGGTCGTCGTTTCATCCAATCTGCCTGCGATGCAAATGGCTGGTGCGTACCAGTGCAGGGTATCGAGCGCAGATTACACATCCACTGTATTGACGCCCTGTTTTGCCTTCAAGCGCAACTACCAGTCGCCGGCCTGGATTACGTCGGCTGGTACGTTTACTACAGGGGAATACCAAGGCACTGAGGAAACCGTGGTGTCGGGAGTTACATACGGGGGCGAGACATTGATGGTGCGGGCGCCGTATGCGTTTGCCTTGACATCCTACAGTGTGGTTAGTTTGAGTGTCACCGGTCTGTCTGTAGGGCCGGCTGTGCAATGGGTCGTGGCGGGTAGCAACGATGATGGTCCATGGCACTTGGTTGACGAACAGACGGGTGGGAATACTGGTATGTATGTGCCAGCGGATGCTATGACGCAGTACACTACCTATGCACTCATTGTGTTGAAGACAACAGGAGGGTACCAGGCGGCGGCCGTACAAGCATGGAATTTATTCACAAACGGCGCCCCTGTCATTCGTCGGTACAATGTTGGCATCTACAACAACGTTGGGGCATCCATTCCTTTCACACTTCAGGTCGACGAAGACACCAACGTAATTCAATCCATCTACGATACCAGGTATCCTTCGGTGAACTTGCTGTCGCAGTCGGGCGGCGGCGACAACGTATTTGTCAATGGCAATTTCACCGCTTATGGAACCATACTGTCGAGTATACCGTCCCTGCAAGAGGCCTACGGATATCCAAACGGTTGGTCCCTGCGGTACGAACAAATTCTGTTTCCCTCTACCAACATCAACTACGGCGGCTTAGGTGGACAAACTCTGTCGTACCAAGCTACTCCGTTTTTACCGTTTGTCGACATTGTACCGTCAATAACACCCAATGTAGCCAGTGCAGTCAATCTTTTCAACGCCTATGGTAATACTACAAGCATGAGCAACGCTACCAACGCTGCATTGAATCTGTTGAATACAAAACTGACAGATTTGTTGAACAATTTACCAACAGGGCCAACGGGAGCCACAGGAGCCACAGGAGCGACAGGAGCAACAGGAGCGACAGGAGCCACAGGAGCGACAGGAGCGACAGGAGTAACAGGAGCGACAGGACCCACTGGTTTTACGGGTTCGACAGGACCCACTGGAGCGACAGGGCAAACAGGAGCGACAGGAGCGACTGGTTCAACAGGTTCGACTGGGCCAACAGGAGCGACTGGACGCACAGGAGCGACAGGTTCTACAGGAGGGACAGGAGCAACAGGGCCAACGGGAGCGACTGGGCCAACAGGGCCCACAGGAGGGACAGGAGCAACAGGAGCCATCGGCCCCAAGGGGAACAATACAGGTTCGACTGGACCAACGGGTTCGACTGGACCGACAGGGCCCACAGGAGTGACTGGTTCTACAGGAGCAACCGGCCCCAAGGGGAACAATACAGGTTCGAGTGGACCGACCGGTTATACAGGACCAACAGGTGATAGTGGACCGACAGGTTCAAGCGGACCGACAGGTTCAAGCGGACCGACAGGTTCAAGCGGACCGACAGGTTCAAGCGGACCGACAGGTTCAAGCGGACCGAC
>Ga0136642_1000896_pt1 | contig 14000 bp, 17 predicted proteins | sample LowCatLa1302831Y_FD_115313 | JGI IMG/M metagenome (GOLD analysis project Ga0136642, IMG submission 115313) | Freshwater microbial communities from Lower Cathedral Lake, Yosemite National Park, California, USA - 13028-31Y | ecosystem: Environmental > Aquatic > Freshwater > Lake ... | reverse complement strand
TGTTTACAGTTTGAACTCTGCTGGTTCCATCTTCATGTATAATAGCAGGAAATAATTTTGAATAGGTACAATTAACTGCAAACTGCATATAATCATAATTGTTGTGTCCTAGATCAAAATATTCATCTGCGTGTTCGGCTAATATAACAGGAGCAAATGGTCTAAATGGTTCACGCTTCTTAACAGCATTAACACGATCTTTAACGTCCAAGCCGCGCGGATCTGCTAATATACTACGATTTCCTAATGCACGGGGACCAAACTCTGCACGACCATTGGCAACAGCAATAACTTGATCTTGTATAAGATAATCAATTACACTTCTAACATCTACATGTTGTTTTATATCATGTCCAAGATAAGCATGATCTAACTGAATCGGCTGCTTAGTATGATAAGCAATAGCTCCTAAACTTAGTCCAGCATCACCCGGATTTGGCGGAACCCATATTCGATCAAATACACTTAATCTATCCACTACCCCATTGGTAGCACAATTAAGTGCGCCACCGCCAACAATAATTAAATTATTACTTCTAATATGCACTCGAGCATATGCACATAAACTAATCATATACTGTTCAAATATTGATTGAACACTGGCTGCAAAGTCAGCATAATTGTCAGAGTGAACAGTAAGCCATTGTTTCATGCCGCAATGTAGATTATATTTTAATTTTGATCGTGGACCATCCCATACTTTAAAAAATCTATCTTTCAATAACTGCTTATATATTGGTTTACCAAATGCTGCCATACCCATAAGAATATATTCTTCTTCATTGGGTTTGAGTCCTATAGCTTCTGTAGCCGCAGTATAGAATAACCCCATACTGTTAGGATATGTGTTCTTAAAGATACATTTCAATCCTTTGCTATCAGCTGACCAAATACTTGTTGTATCCCATTCACCTATTGCATCAACTACAATAACAGCAGCATCAGGAAATTTACTTGTATAAAATCCCATAGCAGCATGAGCAGCATGATGAGGAACATATGTAACAGGTAAGTTGCCTAACCCATGCTCTTTAAGATGTTTCTTTGTATTTTGAAAGATGGGAGTTTCGCCTGCATACCAACGACGCATTGCTTTACTAAAAGGCTTTTCAAACCAAACTATTTCAGTTGGTGTTCCATAACCTACACAGTCATCTAGTAGCTTTTGATTTAGTTGGCTGTCATTCTTACGACGACTATATCGTTCAGCATGACCAGCAAATCTTATCTCGTTATTATTAACAAGACATACACTTGCGTCATGATTAAGTGCGTTAATGCCTAATATCATCAGTAGATAAACGGATCTTGCTTACGCAGTCTAGCAATTAAACGGCGTCGTTGCCAACGGCGATAAGGAGTCAGTAACCAATCAATGATAATCATTCCTATCTCCCCAATGCTTGCCATTTATTTCCTCCTCTACAAACATAAAATAATGGTTGACCATCTCTTGCATCAGTTACCATTTGTATTTCATTTTGTTCACCGTCCCTGTCAGGCACACCATTGGCTACGGTGAACTTAATGCCTAATATTCTAATAGGAGAGTTGAAATCAATTTGATTCTCTTTAAGCACTAACTGACTTTGATTATTGGTGCCAAACTCTATATCTCCAAATCTTGTACTGCCAATAAACATAGTATGGCGTCTTGTTCTTGCAAAAGAAACTTCAGCTTCCTCATCACGTATTGTTAACGCACCTCGTGGTTCGTCGGTATTAATTCCAACTTTGCCAGCTGCGCTGACGAACAGTGTTTCGCTGAACTTAGCATCTCCCATGACATTTAGGTCTTGCAGATTACCAAGCTTACGAATATTGCTTTGTGTAATACTGGTTGCAAGAGAATTTTGATCTAGTAGAGCTTTGCCATCTCTTAATAGTGGTGTATATGCTTCCAGTGACTGATCAATCATCATTTGACTGTGCATTTGAATCATTTGACTGAACGGCCCGTGATCTAGAATATCAGTGCCAATTTCTAAGGTACCTAATATACTAATGTTATTAACATTCAAATTCTCAGTGACATTAACTGTTTCCACAGTAAGTTCTTTATCAATAACAACCAATCCGTCAGTGATTGTCAGTTGAAAATCTGTTGCTCGATCATCAATACCTAAACTTTTAAAGTCGGCAATTCTGCCACCGCAGATATGAGAACCATTTAACGCACCCGAATCCCATTTAATGGATGAATGATTGATACTATTATCTGGAAAATCAAATGTATCTAATCGTAGGTTAATTTCTTGTTTTACTAAATTTTCAACAATTTTCTTTACGGGCAATTGTGACAATTCCAGTTTGATCGACTCCAAACTTTGCTTTTGTGTGGTAATAATTGCTTCATGCTTAACAATAGATGAAATATCTTTAGTTAAGCTTTGTTGATTAACAACATCAGAATATACTTTATTGGCAACCTGCTGAATTACAGCAGTTACCGCAGTATCTACTTGTTTTTTAATACTATCATACAGCTCAGTGCTGACAATATAGTCGCGTATCGTTTGCTCAATCTGAGCTGTGATTTGTTTTTCTAAATCTAAATTGATCATGTTTTAAAAGTTCACAGTAATGATATGTTCAAAATTTCTACTGAAAAAACCTTTATATAACAAATTCTTCTGTACTACATATTGCTTGCTATTCACATCACTTGTATATTTGGCTAATTGTTTGAAATACATAGTTCTTCGTGCAATTGGCCCAATGGTTAACAGGTCATTATGATCTTTAATACAATACCAATAGTGACTCCAAAGTTGTTTATCAGTTTTATCAGCAACGCTATTCTCTAGCATAATGTAATTAGTATTACTGTTTACTACCATTGCGTCAATTTGATTTTTCTTATGTGGAGCAAAATTCTTATAATCTTGTAGTGTAGTAACAAGCCAACCACTGGTTAATCTACTCAAATCGTCAACTAAGTCACGCTGCGCTTGTTCACTATCACCATATGTAAAATACTCATCCAGCGCAAGAACAATATCAAATTGTCCTAATCCTGCCAGTGAATCAACTCTAACAACAGAGCTAAAATCAAAAACTTCAGCTAATGACTCATCACAAACAATTGTGACATCATAAATTTTAGCCAATGACAGTGCTATAGGATTGAAGCTGGGAAATAGTACTTTAAGATGATTACTAATAGAAATACTTTTAATTAATCCAATAATAATCTCAGATTTAGTATTGACATTTTCAGTCCACCTATCGTTATATGAACCTATCTCTTTGATAAGTTGCCAATAATACGCATCTGTTGCATTTTTTACTATCATCTGACAAGTATTTATTGAATACTTTAATCAAATGTGATTACCAAAATAACCCTTCTTTGGTTAGGTAAACAAAAATTATGTGCATGTGGTTCACCACCAAATATAATAGCTTTATGTAATGCAGGCTCTGTTTGTTTAATTAAATTGTGTTCTAGATCAAAAATGCAAGTTTGCCCATTATCAAATTCATTGATATAAAGTATAAAGTTCTTATGTTCAAACTTGTGATCAGTATGAATTCTTGTTGTTAGATTGGGATTATACATTGTGCAGTTAAGTGCAGCTCTATATATTGTATTAACTGCGACGTTATGCTGTTCACAAAACTTTTTGAAAATGTTTATACATATATCATAATATGGGGAATTAATTGTTCCAGTGATGGGCTGATTATCTTCATTTCTATGCATTAATGTATGCACAAGAAAGTAAAATGGAGTTTCATCATAGTTCTTTTCTCTTTGAAAAAACCAAGGAAACTCTCCTCCTAATACCTGTTGTAGGAATTTAATTTGATCGTAATTTAGACTACACTGATCTTCAATTAACAACATATTTTCCATGAACAACACTAACATTTATCTCTCTGTGTGTTGCTTCGAACTGATCATATCCTACTATAAGTTGTTGCCAAAAGTTCATTCTTTTATCGTTTTTATATTCTAACATATTCCAAAAGTTCATTCTAAATGGATATATTTGAATCTGCACTGATTTTTGTCCTGCTCGAACAGCTTCTCTGATAGCAGTAAACACTTCTTGCATGGGTTGATCTTCGATTGCAAAACATCCTGCACTGTCGCATCCACCGTGGATCATAAGAGCGGCGCCAGTATATCCATGTATTCTATCATAAACATTTGGATAACCTGTATTCAATGAAAGATAACGTATGCTATGATAATTTAATTGCGATGCGCCTACAGTATAGAACCCTTCAGGTGCTTGACGATCACCCTGCTTTGTCTTGGGGCCAAGTTCGCCACTGTAGGCGCAGATTTCATACATCTTAACAAAGGCATATGACCCGTCACTGGTCTTACGCCATAGCTCTAGTTCTTTAGATTGTTTGAAGATCCTTATAAGCACAGGACTAGAAGCTTGAGCACCTACACGCTCTGATTGAGCAATAAGTGCTTGCGGCTGTGGGGCCAATCCTCTGCGAGGATCTAGAGTAGTCGTATTACATGCTGCCAGTGTAGCAGCAAAACAAACAATCATAAGTCTCTTAAGCATTTATATAATATAGCAGCTATAAAAAACTTTGTCTATAAAAACTATGGAAATAAGTATTTCTATGACAACACTAATAGCAGCAGGTGATAGTTTTACTTGGGGCAATGACCTTTCTGATTGTAATCAAACAACTGCAAGTAAATTAAGTTGGGCTGCTATCACTGCACAACAGTTAGGATATGATTATAAATGTGTTGCTGTACCCGGCGGGTCTAATCAAGCAATAGAACGTAATGTTGTTTCACAAGTTGAAAAAACACCCAACTGTTTTGTAGTTGTTATGTGGACTTACCCGCATAGGTTAGAAGTAAATCTAAAAAAACAAGTTGTAGACAAAGTTTTAATACTACAGAATTATCACACTGTGAGCCAATGGCATGGTACTGATTTTGAAGAAAAAATGAAAACAATGGGAATAGGTGATGGTGGTGAAAAAGAATTTTTTAGAAAACAACATCAAGATCTTTTGTTAAATGGAATAGTAGAAATCAGTCAGGTCTTAACAAAATATATGAGTGATGATTACTATTATCTAAATAGTCTACGTAGTCAGGTAATGCTAAAATATTATCTAGAATCAAAAAAAATTCCGTATCTGTTTTTAGCAGCTACGGATAATGTTATTCTAGATAGAATTAAATCTGATGATCAGTATGTGAATACCCTAAAACAAATCAGTATGTCTGCTAATTGGATTAATAAGCCCACTCGAGGATTTGTCCAATGGGCTACAATTAATGATTATAAAACAGGAAAAACAAATCATCCAATGGAAGCTGCATGTAAAGATTATGCAGAGAAGTTTGTCATTCCTGCTATCAAGCCCATAATGAACGACGGATCTTAATTACACGAATTAGCATATCTTCATCTTCGGCATCATACGCTGCTTCAATTTCACGCAGCTTCTGATGCACTACATCACACATTTCTACTAGCTCAGGATTTTTTTCCTTATTGCCAAAAAGTTTATATCCTTGCTCGTCGCTCTTTCTGCAATATTCACTCCATCCACTGGCATCATAAGCATCAGGGCGAGCAGGACGGGTTACCTTCCACCAATCATAAATTGCTTTGATTTCTCGTGCTATAGCTGCTTGCGAATCTGCTCGCTCAGTAATATCTATTGAAGGATCATCTAATGTTATTTCCCAAGCGAGATGCTCAAGTCCAAGTTCTGGACAACGGCCATTACGCCACTTGGCAGTTTTGCTTTCCTTAGTATTGCACCAACGACTTTTGTAAGCCTTTTCTACTTCAACAAAGTCAACAAGTGAGTTCATAATACCATGTAGCAGTCGCTCGTCAAGATCATGATATTCACCAGGTTTGAAGTAGCAGGGCAGCACATGGCTCTTACGATAGAAACGGTTACGACAATAGTAGCGAATATCGCTAATTGGTGTTGGGATTTTGTCTAGTATATTATCTAAGAATTCAGGAAAAGTTTCAGTAAGCCAATATGCTAAAGGTTTTTCCTTCCTAGTCTTTGCATTCCATTCATCCCATTCTCCCCAAGGTAGCGCATATGGCTTTACAATACCAAATCGAGTGCGAAGACGATCAACAAGCTTAGATTCTTCAAAGTAATGACGACGCATTTTATTCCTCTTTTTTATTCCTCAATTGGTGTAGTATGTCTTACACCGGTCCAAACTTCATTTGTAGTTCTATAGAAACTTGCTGTTTCTAATACCATATCATAAAATTCGTCTAATTCGCCGCGCCAAGAGCCTCTTAAGGAATTAGCTATCAACTCAGTTGAGTCCCATTTTCCACTCTTATATACATCAATTAGCTCTTGATGTTGTTTAGTTAAATTGTCCATTTTAGGAATGGTATTAAGATCAATATTATCAATCAACGCAAACAATGTCATAGGTTTTTCCATTCCTGGTTGGATTACTGTATCCAATTCAAGAATGACATAGCGTTCACGTAATTCTGGTACCAATTTCTCGTCAAAAATTATCTGCATGATGTAACTATATAGTAAAACATAAGTGATGTCAATAGAAAATGAAATTTGATCTTATATCAGACCTGCATAATAACTTTTGGCCTACTCAAAATCATGTGAATTGGGAAGGTATTGGCACCAGCTTGTTAGCAATAGTGTTGGGAGATGTTAGCACTGATCCAAATGAAACTTATAAAACAGTAGTAGACATAAGCAAATATTACAAGTATGTGATATTCATCGATGGTAATCACGAACACAACAATCAATGCGGAATACAAGAGCATAACCAATTGATTAAGAATCAATTTGCCAAGTATCATAATATTCAGTATCTAAATCGCAGTGCTATTGTTATCGACGGCGTAGCATTTGTTGGAGCAAATGGTTGGTGGACCTTTGATTTTATGGAACCTACGATTAGCAGAGAAGAAGCTTATTGGTATTTTGCCAGTAACTTTATATTAAGTGAGCCGTTTATGCAGGAATTATTAGACACTGCAAGAGAAGATGCTATGGTTTTATGTGATATAGTTTCTAAATTAACTGTAGATACAGCAGTAAGTGAAATTGTTATGCTTACACATACTGCACCATTTAACAAATTCAATGACGTTCAACAGCCACAACATCCCGCTCATTACAGTAGATGTGGTAACAGTTATTTAGGTAATGTATTAGATTTTGATATAAACAAAAAGATCAAAACTTGGTGTTTTGGACATGTTCATCAAGAGTTTGATCAAACAATTAATAATGTCAGATATATTTGTCATCCACGTGGAAGATTAAATGACAGTCCGCATAATTTGTTTTATTATCCCAAACTCATTGATACATTTAAAGATTTGGCTCTAACTTAATATTAAGTGGAAAATTATTACTACGAGCAATTGCAGTAACTTCTAATGCTTTCTGCTCAGCCAATTCGTATGGCATGACTGCTACAATAGCTTGCCCATCTGAGTGAATTTTCAATGTAATAGTTTTAGCATTTTCTAAATCATAGTTAAAGAATGATATCAGAGTTTCTAACACAAAGTCTATTGTAGTAACATTGTCATTTAGAAAGATGACTTTATACTGAGGGGGCGCTGCCAAATCAGTCTTAATTGCGATTTTGTGTTTGATTTCAGGTTCTGTTGACATTTTTCCCATCACATTTATTTAACATGGCGGGCAGAAATACCCGCCATGTATTGTATTATATTAGACTTTATAATTAATAGCAATTTTCTTAGGCTGTAGTTCTTCTGGGACATTACGCTCCAAAGTAATCTTTAGAATGCCCAATTCAAGACTTGCATCCTTAACTTCCACATGTTCAGCAATTTTAAATGTGCGTAGGAATGTGCGATTGGCAATTCCCTTATGAAGGTATGATGGTAAATCATCTTCATGTTCATTTGGATGGCCTTCAATAATTAACTGATCCTTATCAAGTGTAATTACTAGCTCATCCATGCTAAACCCAGCAACTGCTAATTCAATTTGGAAATTATCCTCATCAACTTTAACAATGTTGTAGGGAGGATATCCAGTGTTAACTGAATTTGCAAATGTGCGATCCAACTCACTAAAAAGTTGGTCGAATCCAATAGTTGCACGGTGAAAGGGAGTTAGATCAAAAGTTCTTGCGTTCATAGTTTATCTCCTTTTAAAGCAAGATATATGTAGCAGCCTATTCATTTAGCACTGCTACAATACTATATAGCATTTTATAACAAAAATCAAGTGTTTATGATAAATTATTTTTATTTAATTTGATTAGTCTTACCCTGTTCGCGGTAATCCTTAATCTTCTTCTGCCAACGCTTGACTGCACGGGCCATTTCTTTCTTACGCTTAACTGATGGCTTTTCAAAACGCTCACGATCACGCAGCGTCTGGAAAATACCTTCTGCTTGCACTACTTTCTTAAGCTTACGCATAGCCTTATTAATGTCATTGTTATGGACCTCAACAAGTGTGCCCTTTTGCTTAATATCTTCGTATTCGAAACTCATTATTCTTCCTCATCCTTTGTTAATTCAATCGCACCAGTAATCCATACTTGTTTATTTGACATGGACCAACCAGCTTTAGACCACTTATCCCAATTATATTTTTTAAACCAATTCTGTTCCTTCTTTGGCATATCTTCAGGAAATTCCCAATCTTCAGAGACCAGTTCAGCATTTTTATACTTACTAGTTGGAACATTCATCGAAAGAATTTCCATCTGATCTTCGGGGTCATAGCCTGTAAAGTCGGGCTCAAGATCAAACAATGCATAAGTCTTAGCATATGTCAGACGCTGTTCTACGATCTGATCATCCTTTGTCCAACGCTCAACTACGACCAATGGCTGATCTCCATTAACGTGCCAACAAATTTCCTGCTCGATATCTAATGGTCCACTTACCCAGTATTCAGTATCGTCTAGAATCCATCCTTCGTTCTCAAGACCTTCATCATATTCTTCATTATAGATTTCTTCTAGACGTTCTTCCTCATCTTCATCTAGTTCATCTGGCCATGTCCACGATTCCCAACAGCCGTCATCCTGTTCCATATCTACTACATCACCGAGACTGTAAAGTTCAATTTGATCCTTTTCGGGATCATAATTGCCAAGATCTGGCTTTTCATTATATCGTGCCCAACACCAACGCCAGCCAATTTCACGTTGAGCAACTAAGTCATCCTTCTTAAAATATTCAATTTGTGTGCAGGACTTCTTTTCTTGAGTACTAAGCTTCCACGTTGACATTCTTCACCTCATTGATTCTATGCCACTGTTCATAGTTTACTGCCAACCAACTCATAGTGTCAAGAACTTTCCTTTGAAATAGATGATCTAATTTATGTTTGCCCAGCGTATAAACAGTAGGTTCTCTCATAAGAAACCCTTTTAATGTTTCACAATTGCCAATATGAATCATATTCATTAATGTGCTGCTGCATTGTTTGGCTTGAGCAATGCACCACTCTGGATTATCATCTTTACTGCCGTATAAGAAAACAGTAACAGGCCCATCTAATTTTTTAACAGCTTCAGTTATATCAGTTATATCAGTCCATTCAAAATCTACTAGCAGTATTTTAAAGGCATGAGTATAATCTAAATCTGGAGCAGTTATTATCTTTTTATTTTCTTGCAAATTTAAAGTTATCCTTAAGCAATGGCTCAATAGCTTCTTGTTCTTTAGTAGTTAATAGATCCCAAGCTAGTTCCCCTGTTGCTAAACTAGTTATTATTCCATCTGTTATAGGATCATCTAATAGATATGAGTCATTCTGTGTCTTATCTACAGGAATCCAATTATCACCATTCCATTTATGTACCCGTAATCCAGTACTGCTATTTTGCACGAACAGTTGCCCAGTTGTACCTTCTGTGGGCAATGTTTTACCAAATACTGCATCGTTGACAATGAAATCATTGGGATTTTCAAGTATTACTATTTCAGCTTTAAGTTGATTAATAATATGATCTTTATTTTTCATTTCGCCCAGCAGATTATCGATCTCTCTTGCAAGTTCAAACATACGATCATGGTCATGCACTTCTTTGATTACTTCAACAATCTTTTCAACTTCTACTTCTACTCTGGTAAAGATTTCAACTGGTTTTTCAACTTCAACTATCTTTTCAACTTCAATAGTTCGATATTCAACAACTGGAACTTCAACTATTACTTCTCTGTCGATATATTGGATGATTGATTCTGCAACTGGTGCTGTGACAGCTCCTTGCGTGTCTCCACTGATATTTCTTGTTGCTGTTTCTTCTTGAGTTCTTCCTGAATCTTCTTCATGGTCTTTGGATCCAACTTCTTGTCGTATCTCATGTTCTTGTTCCTTTTTGTTAACACTTATTGCCATAGTTACTGCTAGAATAAGACAAACTGCCAATGGATCAAAAACTGCTACTATAATGATAATTACCCAACGAACAGCACGTTCTAATAGATCTTTATTAATAGTATCACCGTATATCAATTGTGCAATATATTTAATTGGTCCAACCTCAGCCTCAACTCTGGCTTGTGATTGCTGTAGTGTTAATTTTTGACTGTGTAAATCAGCAATACGCTTGTTTGTATCATCAATTGTCTTGTTTAAAGATTCGCGTTCTTTACGTTGATTATTTCTTAACGTACTAGCTTGGTTAGCTATTTGACCACCACGTTGACTTTCAATTGTTTTAGCGTTACTGCTCTGATTTAGAATATTATTAATTGCAGTATCCATCTGTGCAATTACACGTTGACTATCTGCAATACGTTGACGTTCCACGGTGATCTGTTGATCTAATTGTTCAACAATAAGTTGATTATCACCAACACTACCAGTGGCATCGATATGTGCTTTACTTAAAAAGCCAAATATTCCCATACTGGTTATGAACATTAGCACAACTACTGCGGTCATTAGATAAACACGAATAATCCATCCAACCCGTTCCCAATGTGTATGTAACCACACTGTGGTAATTATTTTACCAAACTCTAAGACTGTTCCCATAATGATAATAGGAATAAAGACCCCACTGAATATAGCAGTGAGGCCAACAATTGAATAATAAGCAGCAACTCCACTGATGCAAATTGCTGTAATTAACGCAAGAATGTTCAACATATAATATTTATTTTATTATATTACAACAAATATGTCAATTAAGTAGTTGCAGTTCTATAAGCAATTACCTTACTAATTGGATAATAGCTAATGCGGACTTCTTTACCTTGGTTACCACCTAGTACTGCAACCATTTTAGCACCGTTTACATCAACAAATGCATAAAAGAAACCAACATGCCCATTATTTCTATTACGTCCTCGACGCATAACAACAACGTCACCAATGTTAGGTGCTTTTGTTGCCTTACCCCATGCTAGAAAACTACGAGCCATTAGACTGCCAGTTGTTTCCATACCTGCTTGCGATAGTACCATATTAGCCCAAGCAGCACACCACGGAATACGTGCAGGATCAACTGTTTGCCCGTTTGCTTCGCTCATCTTCTGTTTAAGAACTTGACGATCTTTACGGGCATCTAGTCCAATCATGCTTTCAGCTTTAGCTAGAACACCTGTGTTATTCGATTCTAAGAATCCAGACTTCTTAGCACCTAGGCCAGGAAGATGACCTGGAATACCGCCGTCTTCTTGTTTAACTACTGTTGTATTACATTCGCCTTTCCAAAATAGAAACTGACATTGATTCTTCTCTGCTAATACCTCAGGAACATATTCGCAATAGATATTCCAATTCTTACGCTTGGGATCTTCTTGGCTGGCTTTACAACGAGCAACGGCTGTTGATCTAGTTACCTTCCAAGTTTGCCCAAACTTCTTAATTGTAATCTTTTCTTCTTGATTGGGTTTTGCTTCTACTGGAGCAGTAGCGACTAACATGCCACTAGATACTGCTAGAAGTGTAAGTAAAATCTTTCTCATTAAATCTCTCCTTGGCGACGTTGCGCCAGTTTATGCTGCCCCGGACCCCAAAAAGAATGTCCACCTATCTCAGCAGTTTTCTTGTATTTCATAGTATTCCATCCAGTTTTATCTTTATGTCTCTTGAAGAACAAGGCACCATTGCTAGTATCAGAACTTTTTCCTGATATAACATATGTAGCAATTTGCTGTGCTTCAACCCACGCTATACCGTGCGGCGGCTTATTTTTAGTACATGCCCACGTGAATTGGCATCGTCCCTTAATGTTACGCTGATACACTACTTCACACAATGATTTTGGAAATTTTCTGCTCTTAGAACGATTTACTACGACGTGAGCAACAGCACGTCTGCCGGCATTAGGCTCTTTACTGGATTCATAATAGATAGCTTCTGCTACACATTTATGATCATGAGTAGTTGCATTTACTACTATTTTCTCTTCCATATTAGCGCAACCTGCTACCGCAAGACTGCTAACTAATACCGCAGTTGTTATAATATTCAATACACTCTCCGTTTTTAGAATAGGGTTGCCAAGCCCTAGACATTCTCCTTAAAAAGTTGGGGGATTTTCTGTTTCCAAGCAATCCCCCGAAGCTCATTTACGCTGCTAGAGCGTAAGAAGTGACAAAGTTAGAATTTGCAACTATAGTTTTTATTGCGTTAACCGAGCTTTCGCCGGACTATCTACTTCAATCTTTACAGCACCAATCGAAACCTATTTCGCCCCCATCAAAAACACACTGGCGACAATATTAGAGACCTTTGCTCTTATCATCGGGACGGTCATGCGAAGACCAATGTGCTTTTGGTGGAGGCGGGGAGATTCGCACTCCCGTCTTGCCGCCTTATTACATTGCTATCAACAATAGCAGTATTATTTATACTACTTTTGCCCAGTTATGTCAATTTATAAAGGTTGTGGGCGACGATCAGGAACAGCATCTGGACCTGCACTGCCCCATACTCCGGGATCATTTCTATCCATTCCGGTATCAAACAAGCTTCTATTAGTTCCAAATTTACCCATTAACTTAGCTAATAGTCCACTGGCAATTAATCCGCCGGTTATTGTGTTTGATAATGCATCAATATTTTGAGGGTTTACCTGCGCTAGTAATTCTAATAAACCAAATACCATTTGATCAGTATTAAATGGATTATTGTACTTTGTAGTCTGTAGATTACCATACAGTAGCTTATTGACTAGATTCAACATGGTTGTTGTAAAGTAATCGTTATTTGTTAATATCAATCCAGTAGATTTAATCTCACCAAACTTAACAGGCCCTGATGCACCATATAACATCAAATCATTGCCGACAACTGAAATATTACGATCAATTACTGTTTTTACAACTGTTCTGCCAACACCTTCTAACACAGACTGATCAGTGTTAGCCCATAGACTGTCATAATATATCTCATCTTTTTGATTGTTTAATAGAGGAACATCAGACATACCCATATCTGCCAACGTCTGTGTTCTATTAACCAAGTATGTGTCTTGAGGAGTTCTTGGCAGAACTACCGTAGTTTGGAATTGGGGTTTAGGAGGCATTTTTCCTGTATACATGTTTTGATAAAACTGTTCAGGATCTCTATAATACATGCTTTGTGGTAGCTTATGCTTTTCAACATCAATTCCCAAATCAGCCAACGCAGCAGCATTACGAGCTTGACGCATACAATATTTTATTGAATCACCATATACATCATCAGATGCTACACGTTCTAAATATTCTCCTGGCTGTCCATATCCTGTTTGTAATCCATAATAATCTAATCCCTGCATAAACATAATTGCACTGTTGGGTGATGGAGGAATTGGGTCAAATATGTTAATATTATGTAGTTGTAGATTATTGTTTTCTCTAACTAGTTGAGCACAACTAGCATTATATGCAACTTGAAGTTTATTAATAGCATTCTTTAAGACCGGATCAGTTGTGTTTAATAACTTTACATGCTCTGCTTCAATCAATGGTATAAATGCAAGTATTGCAGCATCTAATGTAGAAAATGTTTGTGATCCAGTTGGTGAAGGGAATGGAACTGTG
>Ga0136642_1000895_pt1 | contig 14022 bp, 13 predicted proteins | sample LowCatLa1302831Y_FD_115313 | JGI IMG/M metagenome (GOLD analysis project Ga0136642, IMG submission 115313) | Freshwater microbial communities from Lower Cathedral Lake, Yosemite National Park, California, USA - 13028-31Y | ecosystem: Environmental > Aquatic > Freshwater > Lake ... | reverse complement strand
TCTTGGCAGTTTCGTCGCTAGGTTGGCGCGAGTCGCTATTCATCGATGACTTGCGGTTACGTGCGATGGAAACTGGTGTCTTCGTTATTGCTGCAAATCGCTCGGGCGAAGAAACGTGTGGTGGTGTTACACACGACTTTTTCGGATTGTCATGCATCATTGCACCGAATGGTGAAGTCCTAGCCCAGGCAGGCGGTCACAACTACCCAGAAATTATCGAAGCAGAATTGGATATGTCGCTACTCAAGATCGCGCGCGAATCCTGGCCGGTCTGGACAGATCGTCGACCAGAAATTTATTCCTGGATGTACAAAAACTAATTACTTGATAATGCCGCGAGCTTTTAAGTCAGCCATTTTCGAGTCGTCATAACCAAGAAGCTCTCGGTAAACCTCGTCAGTGTGTTCGCCAAGTGTTGGACCTGACCAGCGAATTGTTGGCTTAGTTTCTGAGAACAATGGGAATATGTTTTGCATTGGGAAAGCGCCAATTCCCGGGACATCAACATTTGTAATTGATTCGCGGGCCAGGTATTGCGGATCAACCAACATGTCCTTGGCGGTGTAAACCAAACCATGTGGAACTTCTTCGGCAATTAAGTGCTCCATCAGTTCATGAACTTCCCAAGTGCTACTCCACTTTGCAATCATGCTGTCTAATTCCGCGGTGTTTTCGCCTCGTGCGATGTGAGTCGCGTATTTTGGATCGTCAGCTAGTTCTGGTTTTCCCATGGCTTTGGCCAAGCGACGGAATACCGTATCCATGTTCGCTGCAATCAAAAGCATCTCACCAGATTTTGTTGGGTAGACGTTGCTTGGTGAAACTTTTGGCAGGACTGCACCAGTTCGCTCGCGCTGGTAACCTGCAATTTCCCATTCTGGGACCAAGGATTCCATGTAAGCCAAAACTGATTCATAAATAGATGCGTCAATTACCTGACCTTCGCCAGTCTTCTCTTTGTGGTGAAGAGCAGCTAATGCGCCAAGGGTGGCAAACGTTGCAGCAAGTGAATCGCCAAGTGAGATACCAGCACGTGCTGGCATGCGATCCGGTTCACCGATCACGTAGCGGATGCCGCCCATCGCTTCTCCAACCGAGGCATATCCAGGGCGAGGTGCGTAAGGTCCGGTCTGGCCGTAGCCGCTGACACGAATCATGATTAAACCTGGGTTGATCTTTTTTAACTCATCCCAACCCAAACCCCAGCGCTCTAGGGTGCCAGGGCGAAAATTTTCGAGCAGCATGTCAGATTGAGCAACTAAGTCCTTGACGATTTGTTGTCCTTCTGGGGAACGCAGGTCTGCGGTCACGCATTTCTTATTTCGCGCAGCAATCGGCCACCAAAGGGAGTGGCCACCTTTTTTTTCTTGACCCCAGTCGCGAAGCGGGTCGCCACGCTTTGGGTCCTCAATCTTGATGACCTCAGCACCGTAATCGCCCATCAACTGACCGCAATATGGACCAGCAATTAGCTGACCTAGCTCTACTAGGCGTAAATCACTTAACGGTCCGGTCACAAGAAGTCCCTTCATTGGATGTTCTATTTGTATACAAAAAGCACCCATTTCGCTACCCAAACTCTAGAAAAAACTTGTAAATTGGGCAAATTCAATTTTGCGTTCCGTTGGACTTGTATACCATCTCGTACGAGAATGGCGTTATGAGTCAGGTAATTCCAAGCCCAAGAAGCGATATTTCAGTAATTGAAGTAAGTCCTCGTGACGGCTTACAAAACGAGAAAATCCCATTAACGGTAGATCAGCGGATCGACCTAATCCATCAATTGGCAACTGCTGGCGCCAAGCGTATTGAGACTGTGGCATTTGTCCACCCCACTCGCGTGCCGCAAATGGCAAATGCTGAAGAAGTTATGGCTGGGCTAGATCGTAACAATGGCGTTTCCTACTCCGGGCTAATTCTCAATCGCAAAGGTCTCGACCGAGCCCTCGACAGTAAAGTCGACGAAATCCACCTAGTAATTCCTGCAACCGATGAAATGAGCCTTCGGAACCAAAACTTGTCGGTTGACGAGATGTTGGTTTTGGCCAAAGAAGTTTCCGATGTCTGTCGTGATGAAAATATTCCGCTAACACTGACGGTTGCAGTTGCATTTGGCTGCCCGTTCGCCGGCGAAGTTTCTACCGAACAGGTAGCTCGAGTTCTAGATGGCATGGTTGGCTTAACAGTCTCCGAAGTTGGACTAGCCGACACAATTGGCGTGGGTGTTCCTTGGCAAGTACGGGCTCTAACTAATGAAGTGAAATCTCGGTTTGCGGACACGCCAATCCGCTTACATCTGCACAACACCCGCAACAATGGTTATGCCAATGCGCTAGCGGGTTTTGAAAATGGCGTTACCGCTTTTGATAGCAGCGTAGGCGGATTTGGTGGCTGCCCATTCGCCCCAAATGCCACTGGAAACATTGCGACCGAGGATTTGAATTACTTATTAGAACGCTCCGGAGTAAACACCGGCTTAGATCATGCTGCCCTGGTTGCAACTGGTGTCTGGCTATCCGATATTCTCGAAAAATCAGCGCCGGCACTTTTGGGTCGCGCCGGTCAATTCCCAGCTAAGGAAACTGCATGACAAACATCGCAATCGTTTACTACTCAGCAACAGGCAACATCGCTGCCATGGCAAAAGCTATTGGCGAAGCTGCGGCAAGCGTTGGTGCCGAAGTTAGAGTACGTCGAGTTACCGAAACTGCTCCAGCGGAAGCCATTGCGAGTAACCCAAAGTGGCAAGAGTTCTTCGATACTTCCGCAGGCGAACCAGTTGCCACTCTGGAAGATTTGGAATGGGCAGATGGTATTGCGCTAGGCAGTCCAACTCGATTTGGCGGGCCAGCATCTCAGTTGAAGGCATTTCTGGATACCACTGGTGGCCTTTGGTTTAGAGGCGCTTTAGTAAACACCGTTGGTACTGCCTTCACTACTGCTTCAACAGCACACGGCGGCCTAGAGTCCACCACACTTGCGATTAATAATCACTTCTACCATTGGGGATCTTTGATCATGCCGCTTGGTTATGGTGACGAGCACGTGAGCAAGATTACGGGTAATCCGTATGGTGCATCACATGTTTCGCGCAAGGGTGCCACGCCTGATGAAGACACGCTTAAAGCCTGTTTTATTCAGGGTAAGCAACTTGCAACCGTAGCCAGTTGGATCGCAGCCGGAAAGGCAGCTAACTAAAAATGACAATCAATATTCTGGCCATTGGTGGTAGCACTCGACCTGGCTCATCTAGTGAACAGGCACTCCGCGTTGCAGGTCGCGGTGCCGAGGGCGCTGGTGCAAAAGTTACCTATATAACTGGTCGTGAATTAATGTTTCCGATTTACGACACGGAAACCCCCGACCGCTCTGATGAAGCGAAAAAGTTTCTCGATGCCGTTGGTGCCGCAGATGGGCTGATCATTAGTACGCCTGGATATCACGGTGGAATGTCGGGAATGATCAAGAATGCTCTCGACTACATCGAGGACCTTCGCGAGGGACCGCGCGTTTATCTCGACGGCATGGCTGTTGGGTGTATCGCTGTTGCATATGGCTGGCAAGCAACTGCAACGACTTTGTTACAAATTCGCGTTGTGGCTCACGCCTTACGCGCTTGGCCAACTCCGCTTGGTGCAACCGTCAACGCCTCAATCACTAAATTCAGTTCTGATGGCACCACCGATGACCAAGGTGTCCGCAGTAACCTAGAAACAGTTGGCCGCCAGGTTGAGCAGTTCGCCACCTGGTCTCGCAAGTAATTAATTAGGGGGGGAGACATGGCGAAAATTGCTACGACGGTCTACGAACAAATACGTACTTCGATTCTCAATGGCGAACTGTCAAATGCGGAGCGCTTAGTCGAAGAGGACTTAGCTTTAAGCCTGGGCATTTCTCGGACTCCGGTTCGAGAGGCACTGCGTCGATTAGCCGCAGAAGGTCTGGTTGATGTCTCGCCAAACCGCGGTGCTCGAGTTGCCGAATGGGATGATCACGACCTACGAGAAATCTTCGACCTGCGATCGATTTTGGAAGCTCACGCAGTTGAACTTGCCACTCCGATCGCATCCGCAAGTGAAATAGAGTACCTAGAAAATATTTGCGCAGAGATGGAAGCACTTGCACTTACCGATGCTTCCAGCCCAGATCGGATTCCAGGTTTGGCCGAAAAGAACCGCAAATTCCACGGCAAGATTATTGAAATTTCGAATTCGTCACGGCTGGGTGCGCTAATTGAAACTTTGGTACACGTGCCGATTGTGATGCAAACCTACAAAGTTTATTCACCAGCCGCCTTGGAACGAAGCCTGCGTCATCACCGCGAAATCGTTAATGCCATGAAAGCAGGCGATGAAGTCTGGGCCGCAAATGTGATGCGGGCGCACATCCTGGCAGCTCGCGAAGAAATCCTCGGTGGTAATAACTAAAGTCTTAGAAATAACTAAAGGGTGTCTGCAATCCCAGACACCCTTTAGTCTTAGGTTTTACTTGCCAGCACGCGTCTTCATTAGCGGCTGAACCTTGGTGCCAAAGACATCCATACCTTCAACGAAATCGTCGAATGTAAGCATGACGCCCTTAACGCCTGGAACCTGATCCACTTCATCAAGCATGCGAGCAACTGAAGCATAAGAGCCAACGAGTGTTCCCATGTTGAAGTTGATAGCGCCTTCTGGAAGTGAGATGTTCTTAGCGGTTGAGGTGCCGTCAGCGTTAACGTCAGCAGCAGCCTGTCCAGCCATCCAAGAAAGTGCGCCTGCGTCTGCACCTGCGTTGTAGTGCTTCCACTTAGCCATGGCCTTTTCGTCAGTCTCATCCATGATGACCATGAATAGTACGAATGCGCCAACGTCGCGACCGGTTTCCTTGGTTGCGCGAACAAGCTGTTCTGCACTAGGAGCGAACGCCTTTGGAGTGTTTACACCGGTACCAAGAATGAACTGGTAGTCACCGTATTCAGCACAGAAGCGCATACCGCGTTCGGACTGACCAGCAGCAACAAGTTCAATCTTTGCTGATGGCTTTGGCAACATTTTGCAATCGTCCATCTTGAAGAACTGGCCCTTGAAATCACTTGAACCCTTGCTCCAAAGTTCCTGCATAACGCGGACATACTCTTCGGAGTAGTCGTAGCGGTAGCCGAAGTACTCATCTCCTGGCCACAGTCCCATTTGGTCGTATTCGCCCTTAGCCCAACCGGAAACAATGTTGATACCAAAACGTCCTGGTGCGATTGAATCGATCGTGCTAGCCATACGAGCAACAATTGCTGGTGGCAGTGTTAGTACTGCGGTAGATGCGAATAGCTTGATCTTTTCTGTTGCAGCAGCAAGACCTGCCATCAAAGTGAACGATTCTAGGTTGTAGTCCCAGAACTCGCTCTGGCCACCGAAGCCACGAAGTTTGATCATTGAAAGCGCAAACTCGAAACCATACTTTTCCGCGCGCTGAACACAATCAACGTTAAGTTCGTAAGTTGGCTTGTACTGAGGTGACGTGGTTGAAATTAGCCAACCATTGTTACCAATTGGTAAAAATACTCCGAGATCCACGTGGGAACTCCTTCCAGTTGCAAATCACTTTATTAAGCGCACAGACACAAATCTGTACAAAGCGTTTCCTGAAACTTAGTCGGAAATCAGCCATCTTGTCTTGCGATGTGAACATTTTGTGTCCAAAGAAAATACAAGTTCCTTGATTCATAGGGTTTTTTTAGTAAGTGACCCACGTTTTGTATACATTTTGTATACATTTACTTAAATACCCCGATTCCACTGGAGACCCTAAATGCCATCAATAGATATCAACGGCCACTCGATGTACTACGAAATCAATGGCATTCCTGGCACAGATCGCGCCGTTGTTATGGGTGGCTGGGGAACCTTTTGCCACGGCAAACTTAAGGATGCCCCACGTTACTTATTTGAAACGTATGAAGTTCTAACCTTCGACTACCGCGGTATGCGCGATAGCACTGATGACTACACGCAAGAAGCGACTATGCAGCTTTTTGCCGATGACTTGGCAAAGTTGCTAGATCACATCGGTTGGTCAAATGTTCACATTGTTGGAATGGTTGGCATGGGAGCGTGTATCGGACAAGAACTTGCTTTTGCGCGCCCCGACTTAGCCCGCAGTTTGGTGATGACTGGTACTTGGGCATTTGCCGATCCGGTCATGATTGATCAGCTGGACAGCATGACCCATGTTCATCGTGACTTAGGTTTTTACGCTTTCCAAAAATTTGTAGCTTCATTTTCTTTCCCAACCCATTTCTATAACGAAAATCGCGATCGGTTGTTAGGTGACAATGGAACATGGGCCGACCTAAATGGAAACTTTGCCGCGCACGAACGCTACGTCCATGCTTGCAACAACCATGATTCCCGCGAACGGTTGCCGCACATCAAGACTCCATCTCTAGTGCTTCATGCATTGCAGGACTCAATCACAACAGCAAACCACACACAGGTAATCGAAGATTTGATTCCAAACTGTGTAGGAGTTACTTGGCCAGATGCATCACATGTGATTGCTGGCAAAGAACAACGCACGCGATTTGATGCATTGCTCAAAGATTTCCTCGAAGCCAACTAAGAAACGTAGCAAAAATGACAATTCAGTTAACGCAAGACCAAAAAGACTTTCAAGAAGCGATCCGAGCATTTGTTGACAAAGAAATAATTCCGGTCGCACGCGACATGGAGCATTCAGGCGAATACCCAACGGCGATTGTCGAGCACATGAAAGCCATGGGACTTTTTGGAATGCTAATTCCTGAAGAATTTGGTGGCCTTGCCGTTGACATGACTACCTTCTCGATTGTCTTTGAAGAACTTTCGCGCGGCTGGATGGGCGTTGCCGGAATTCTTGGCTCGCACTCAATGGCAACTTACATAATTTCCCAGAATGGCACAGCCGAACAAAAAGCAAAGTACCTGCCAGAACTTGCAACCGGTGTGCGCAGAAGTGGTTTGGGTCTAACTGAACCAGGTGCGGGAACCGATTTACAGGGAATTGCCACTACCGCGACATTAGATGGTGATCACTACATAGTTCGTGGGTCAAAGACTTGGATCACAAATGCGCGCCACGCTGATCCACTTCCAGTCCTAGTTAAGACTGATCCGAAAGCTGAACCTAAGCACAAAGGTATGTCGGTGCTACTGATTGATTCCGGGACTCCTGGCTTCACGATTGGTAAAGACATTCCAAAGATGGGTTACAAAGGTCCTGAATCCTGTGAAGTGATTCTGGATGAAGTTCGCGTCCCAGTTGAGAACCTGCTTGGTGGGGTTGAAGGTCGCGGCATGCAGCAAGTGCTATCAGCTCTTGAGACTGGCCGGCTAAATATCGCAGCTCGCTCAGTGGGAATTGCAGCGCGCGCGTATGAAGAGGCCGTGAAGTATGCGAAGTCTCGGATGGCATTTGGCAAGAGCATTTCGGAATTTCAGGCGATTCAATTAAAGATCGCCGATATGGCTACCGACCTGCAGGCTGCTCGCCTACTCACCTACTGGGCTGCTTCCGAAGCCGACCAAGGTAAGCGGGTTGATTTGCAGACGGCACAGGCAAAAGTTTTCGCCTCAGAGGTCGCAATTCAAAATTCACTTCGGGCCATGCAGGTTCATGGTGGATACGGCTATTCAACGGAGTACGAAATTGAACGTTTGTATCGCGATGCGCCACTAATGAGCATCGGAGAAGGTACTAACGACATCATGCGAATGGTTATTGCCAAGCAAATTTTTGCTGAATAATCTCGTAACCCGCTCAAGGCAATCAAGGTTCCTAGTCGACATTCAGATCCGATACCGTTGATATCATGCGGACAAATAAACCATTAATGGCAATGATGCTTTCTATGGTGGCATGGGGTGTTGGTAATCCATTTTCGGACTATTCGATCGATGGACTAAGTCCCTACGCGACGTTCTTCGCGGAGATGGTGACTGGCTTTATTTTGTTTTTTGCCATTGCCATTTTTTCCCCAGCCATCCGCAATTCAATCCGCCACGTACCCTGGAAACTTGCCATACCTTTTGGTTTAATTCAGCCAGGACTGGCTTATCTCTGTGGAAACATTGGATTTCAATACGGCTCGGTAACTACTGGTGCGATGTTGATGTCTAGCGAAGTCATTTTTCTGGCCCTTGGTGGCGCAGTAATTCTCCGAGAGAAACTTTCACTATCTTCAATCCTGGCGCTTGCTGTTGGCATTACTGGTGCGGTCATAGTTGGTATCGCAGGTGCTGCAAATAATTCCGAGACGGCTGGCTTACACGTTGACATTCTCGGCTTTTCAGTTCCAGCTGGATTAGTCGGCGCAATGGCTTTCTTGGGTGTTGGACTTTCCGGCGCGATCTACGGACTTTTCACTCGACGTCTTTCGCCCGACATAAACGTCATGTCCCTAACGTTGGGCCAAGTAGCTACTGCAGTTGTGATGTCTAGTGTGACTCTATTGATAACCAAAACCCCAGTTCCCAACCCAATCGAAAATGGCCTGTACTTTTGGGCTGCAGTCATGGGCGGTTTGCTCGGAACTACCCTGCCGTTCTTCCTGTTTAATTATGCGGCACCACATTTAACGACTAAGCAAACTGCAATAACGCTAAACATCATTCCGGTAGTGGCAATTTTCTCCGGAGCGATTTTGGGTCGAGGATTACCGATTGGCATGCAGTATTTAGGTATCACTTTGGTCTTAATTAGCCTGTTGGCACTTGAGACCAAGGCCGGAGAAGCAGTTGCTACCTAAAGTGCTACCCACCTTTTGGGTAATACCTGATAACTGCTATTGTTTCTCCTGTAATACGCACCGCTAGCTCAATTGGCAGAGCAGCTGACTCTTAATCAGCGGGTTGGGGGTTCAAGTCCCTCGCGGTGTACCAAGAACGGCAAGGGTATCTAATAAATCTTTTCTGTGAACATCGGATGAATTATTAGATTGCATTGCTCGGCACTCGGAAAAAATTGACTAACAGCAGGTTTCGTTTAATAATCCCAGTTGTTGAAACCCGTTACGTTATCAATTTTGTATTAGAGTTTTCGCGTGAATAAATATAATCTTTGGAAATTCATTTCTGTAACTTCAATAATCTTGGGTTTATTGGCGTTGTCTCTAAGCAATCCAGCGAATGCCGGATCTGCAGGCACGCCACTATGTGTTAATAAAAAAACTGGTGCACTTCGTCTGCCAAAACCAAAGTGCGCGAAAACTGAAAGTACTTTCAATTTAGGTTCGGCTGGCATGGATGGTCCCGCTGGCGCGCAAGGTTTAGCAGGCTCCCCAGGTCCAGCGGGTCCTCGAGGTGCTACCGGATTACAAGGTCCAGCAGGCTCTCAAGGTGCTACCGGATTACAAGGTCCAGCCGGAGATTTCAGCGCTGCAGGAATTCATCTAATGGATGCGACTGGAAAAGACTTAGGGCTATTAACGTTGAACCCATCCTGTGCAAGTGATTTTAAGAAAATAGGAGCTACAGATTTCGTTGATCGTACTTGCTATACGCAATGGGGCGAGATTTTATGGGAGCAGGCACCTTTATATTTCCATGACTTAAATTGCACAGGAACTGCCTTCATGGCTCAAGACCTTGGGGGCAGAGACATGATTGGTAGATATTTACAATTCGTCAACGTTGATGTCGTTCAGAGTTATGTTCGATCTGATGCGCAATTAATTTCTAACGGCAACTTTGAGTACATGATTGATCCCATCAGTCCCGATCAAACCTGTCGGCCAACCAATGGGTATAGTCCGACTATCGCTTTTCCATACAATCCTGTGGTGGATACGACTGCGTTCAACGCAACTGGACCGCTACATCTTGGAATAGCTACCTTCACTAATTGAGGCGGACCGACCGGTTCCGGTGGAAAACCATAAGTTTTGGAAGCAAACTCACTAACTTAGATCTGTCGTTAACCCAAGCGGTATCCGATTTAGCTAGGTGAGCAGAAGAGCGTTAGTGGCAATATGCTGACATGGTGCGAATGGCGAAAACAAAGAATGGGATTCCACCTAAAACCTGCATGGTTTGTGGGCTCGAATTTGAGTGGCGCAAGAAGTGGGCTCGAGACTGGGACTCAGTTAAATACTGTTCTGAGAAATGCCGGCGGTCCGCATGAGTAGATTGATCTGCGTTCCATTTGATCAATTGAACGCGGATCATGGTGCACTGAAATCGGCTGATCGGGACACAGATGTAATTGTCCTGATCGAGAGTCAACGGATGATTGTAGGGCGAGCTTGGCATAAGCAGCGACTGCAATTCTTGCTATCAAGTGCCAGACATTTCGCAGCAGAGTTACAAAGCAACAATTGGAGTGTCGAATATCTCCGTAGCGACACTACAGCTTCAGGGCTAAAAGAAATTTCTAAGAAATATCCTGATCTTGAAATAGTGTGTGCGGCGCCAAATTCATTTCGGATGCGCCGCGAGCTTTCGGAAATTGGTGTGAACTTTGTTGACAACGACTTTTTCCTCACTTCGCAAGAATTATTCACAATTTGGGGTAACTCTCAAAAAACTTTCACAATGGAGAACTTTTACCGTGCTCAACGAAAACGGCTAGGTATTTTGATGTCAGGCGCAACGCCCGTTGGAGGTGAGTGGAACTTCGACGCGGAGAATCGGTTGCCTCCGAAGAAGGATCAAGATTGGGGCACCACAATATCCTTTGACTTGGACCTAATCGACGAGGAAGTCATGGCAGAACTACCCGACACTGCTTGGGGAAACTTGAAGTCCAAGATCTGGGGAACTTCTAGAGCCGAAGCGCTGGCTCAAATGGAGCATTTTTTCCAAAATCATTTTAAGGAATTTGGCCCATTTGAAGATGCGATGCCGGCATCTAGTTGGACTGGGCACCACTCGCTGCTGAGTCCTTACCTTAATAACGGGCTGCTTCACCCTTCGGAAGTTGTGTCGGCTGCGTTACAACGCTTTGAGCAAGGTGATATTCCACTATCCTCCTGCGAGGGATTCATCCGACAAATCATCGGATGGCGAGAGTACATAAACGGGATGTATTGGTACTTAGGTGAGGACTATCGCAAAGGAAATGGCCTCAGTGCTAATCGCAAACTCTTGCCCCTTTTCCAGGACTCGAAGAAGACTGAAATGAATTGTGTTAAATCGATTGTTAAAGATATTGAGGATTACGGGTGGACTCATCACATTCCACGACTGATGGTGTTAAGTAACTTGGCATTAATTACTGGTGTAAAACCTCAAGAATTCCTCGATTGGATGCGCGAAGTATTTATCGATGCCGCCGATTGGGTTATGGTTCCAAACGTTATTGGGATGGCGACCCATGCTGATAGTGGCGTATTGATGACCAAGCCATATGCGGCGGGCGGAGCCTACATTTCAAAAATGGGGCAATTTTGCAAAGAGTGCAGATACGATCCGAGACTGCGTACCGGTGAAACAGCTTGCCCATTCACAACTCTTTACTGGGATTTTCTCGATCGAAATGCACAGATGTTCAGCAAGAACCATCGGATGTTCCAGCAGATGGGTGGTCTGCGGAAACTGAGCAACATGTCAGAGGTCAAGGATCGCGCACAACAAGTTCTAAATGGATTAGACCAAGGGCTTATTTAATTTCTACTGAATCTTTGTGCGCTTAAAGCAGGATTTAGAAACAACTATGGGGGCTCCGTTTGGAGCCCCCATAGTTGTTATTTGATAACTACGATGGGGTGACGCAGTTAACCATGTACGTAGTAGGACCGCCAGTCATAGAAATGACCCCTGCCGGTCCGGTTGGAGTCGGTTGGCATACTGCGCCGTTCACAAAGGCTCCAGTCGGACCAGTTGCGCCTCTGGCTCCGGAAGTACCAGTGGAACCAGCAGGGCCAGTTGCGCCAGTTGCGCCAGTTGCGCCATTAAGTCCAGTGGGACCAGCAGGACCAGTCTCGCCGGTAGCACCAGCAGCAGCCGCCATGCCATCAGCACCAGTTACGCCAACTGGGCCAGCAGCACCAGTTGCGCCTCTAGCGCCAACTAACTGTGAAAATTTCGTGATTTTTGTTTGGGATGAACTGCAGGAACTACGAATCGAAAGGTCACCAGCACCGTGTGTTCGACAAATGCTTAGAGTGCTAGCAGCTTGAGCCCCACCGGCAGCAATGCCTGATGCGACTAAAAGAGTTATGGAAAGAGCGGTGATGCCCTTTAACCTTGAACTCTTGTTTGTTTGATTGTGTTTCATGTACATCCTTAATAACCGTTAGTTGTCGTAAAGCAACAACGTTGCTATACGGCAATCTACGGTAATGCTGCTAGCTTGTGGTGCTGATTTATGATCTTAATTAGACTCTCAGTATTTTCCTTTAAAGAGTTAAATCAAGAAATACCCCTTGAATCAGGCAAAAAATCAAAAAAATGTCCCTTATGTTGGAAATTTTCCATTCCTGCTCTCGCTAATGTGAACCGAATGCTGATTAATGTCGTGAGCTCGGTGCCCGTTTAAGGCAATTCCGGAAAATTCGCTATCGTACTTAAAGTTTTGCTAACACGCGTTCGTTGAATTCATCCATTGTGCAAGTAGGTTCGCCTGCTTTGGCTAAGTCATAGGTTGCAGGACCTTCAGCGATCGTTGCAAGCAGGGCTTGTCGGACCTTGGATGCCACATCTAGCGCAGCAAGATCTGGGCACCAATTCAACAGCTCGATCAGTGCTAACCATGAACCGGTTGGATTCGAACGGCGACTTCCGGTGCGGTGTGGTGACGAGCCATGGGCTGGTTCAAAAAGCGCGGTTACTCCATTACCAAATGACCGATCCGGATTTATTGTCGCTGATCCACATAGCGCAGGTGAGCCGGCACGAGCACAAAGCACATCACTCAAAATATCGCCGAATAATCCTTCGGTGGCTACTACCCGCGGAAGTTCTTCATACTTAACAAGTTCGTATGCTGCGCGATCCACATTTACGTTGTCGTACTTGACGTCGCGCTTCTCGAAAACTTCTGCGGCAAGTTTGCGCCACATCCGCGATGTCGCATACACGCTGGCTTTATCAACACTCATGGTCCGATATCCATCAAGTGAGTAGTCAGCTGCGATATTCATGACTTCACGGACTTTTTCCGGTTCAAGTTTGACAGTGTCAATGGCAGGAATAACGCCATCGCTCTCCTGTCGACTCTGTGGGTCGCCGTATGCACCGCCGATAATGTTGCGGACCACAATCACGTCTTTATGTGGTGCAAGTAAGACGTTCCGAACACTTACACGCAGGTCAAAAATATGACGTAGTTTAATAAGTCCAGATTCCGGGTTAGGGCAATCTTTCGGGTCAATACCAGGATGAGTTCCAACTGCACCAGAAAGCACTACGTCAGCTTGGTGGCAGGCGTCAATGGTTTCTTGCGGAAGTACATCGCCGGTTTCCTTCCAACCGGTTGAACCGTAGGGCCAAGGGCCAGTAATTGTGACCGGGGCACCTTCTGCCTCAAGTTTGCGCAAGTATGCAATGGGTCCATCGAGAATCTCGCTGCCAATTCCGTCGCCTGGCAATAACGCAATTACCGTCATAACAAGAGTCCTCGCGAGTTTGTAGTGACAACGGCTCGAGCTTTAGTTTCACCCAAGTGTTCCCCGAGTTTAGTCAGCCACACCGGCGTAATGTCGACTGGCTTTGGATGATGCGCGTGGCCTAAGTCAGAACCGAAAACCAATAATTCGTGTGGGTAAACGTCTAACAGCGTAAAGCTGGAACAATCGTCGGGGCTCAATAGGTCGGGCAAGATTCCAAGTTCCAAATGTGCCCCAACTTCAAGTAATGCCTTAGTCGCGCTGTCACTCCAATGTAAGAAAGGCATCTTTGGATGATTGACCATAAGTCGACGCACCCCACGACGATGCGCTTCGGCAAACAAAATAATAGTTTCGACAGTACTTAAGTGGCCACTTGCTAACAGCAAATCATGTTCGGCAATAACGTCAAGAACTGGCATCCACTCAGGAAGTACTTTTTCATCACCAATTACGTCGACTTG
>Ga0136642_1000894_pt1 | contig 14037 bp, 9 predicted proteins | sample LowCatLa1302831Y_FD_115313 | JGI IMG/M metagenome (GOLD analysis project Ga0136642, IMG submission 115313) | Freshwater microbial communities from Lower Cathedral Lake, Yosemite National Park, California, USA - 13028-31Y | ecosystem: Environmental > Aquatic > Freshwater > Lake ... | reverse complement strand
GGGTTTCCACCTTTGGGTGCAGGATTTAGTTTGTACCATTCAGTCTCGACCCAGGTAACCGCCCAGCCCATTCCATTCGTGCGCCCCCACTCAGCGGCGCGCGCACTGTAGGACGCGCCTAAGCCTTGATTCGTCAGGGCGAAGCCCAACGAGACTCCTAAGTAGAGGAGGGAGAGTAAGAGGACCCCCACAAAACCGACAATCAGGCGCCGACGAAGATAAACGGAACGCGGGTGGCGCCGTGCCGGCGGCGGAGCTGGCGGACGATAGACGGGGCGACGCGATTCCATGACTACACAGTCTGCCACTTCACCCGTTTGGTGGGAGCGCTACTTCCCCTAGTAATTAAGGGGCTACACGAATTCTTATGCGCGGCGAAGTGGCGTCATCGCCAAAACCAATTGCTTGCGGCCATGCTCAATGAAGTCGACCGTGGCTCGAGCATGCGTGCCCTGACCATCGACCGAAACCACCGTACCCCGGCCATATCGGTCATGAATGACCTCTTCGCCCACTGAAAGGTCCAGTTTCTCCGCACCAGTTGATCGAGCCGGGGGTGCGGACCCTGCACCGAAAGCACGTCCGGAGGTGAAGTCACTTCCTCTCCCGGTGAATCCCTCATCAAAATCAAAGCTCGAACGACGCATAGGCGCAGTCGCGGATATGTCGTGGACTAGCTCCGCTGGAATTTCCTGAAGAAATCGACTCGGAATACCATCGACGTGCTGGCCCCACCGAGTGCGACTCCAGGCGTGGGTGAGTGCGAGATGCTCCATGGCTCGAGTGATGCCCACGTAACACAGGCGACGTTCCTCTTCCAACTCAGCGTCATCGGCGAGGGCGCGCTGATGGGGAAATATAGCCTCTTCGAGTCCGGTAATGATGACCGCCGGAAATTCCAGTCCCTTGGCAACGTGCATCGTCATCAATGACACCGCTCCCATTTCTGAGTCAAGGTGATCAGACTCAGCCACCAGAGCCATTCGTTCCACAAAATCCATCAACGTTTCGTATTGAGCGGCCGCCGAGGCTAATTCACCCAGGTTTTCCAATCGAGAGGTTGCCTCATCTGAATTTTCTGCCCGCAGGGCGTCGCCCATTCCAGATTGGCGCACAATGTGGTCAATCATCTCTCGCGGACTCGCCTCTTGGGAGAGTTGTCGAAGATCTTGAATCATGAGCGCAAAGGCTTGGGTCCCCGTGAGGGCTTTGCCCGTCAGGCCCGCCTCTTTCGCCCACGAAATCGCCTCGGCGAAGGAGAGCGCGTGTTCCGCGGCGTAGGTACCGAGCTTGACCTGGGCCACATCGCCAATGCCCCGCCGGGGCTCGTTGATCACGCGACGGGCCGAGGCCTCATCACGTGGATTCACTATGAGACGGGCATAGGCCAGAGCATTCTTGATCTCCTTGCGGTCGTAGAACCGCTGACCAGAGATCACCTTGTAAGGAATGTTGGCACGAATCATTTCTTCTTCGAGCACACGGCTTTGGGCATTCGTCCTGTAAAAAACCGCCATCTGGCCCCAGGTCAAAGTGTGCTCGGTACGAAGACGTCGCACCTCACTGGCCACCCATCTTCCCTCGTCGTACTCATCACCCCCGCGATAGAGACGAATCTTTTCACCTTCGAGTCCGTCGGTAAAGAGGTTCTTAGCGTGACGTGAGGCATTCTTGGCAATGACCGCGTTGGCCGCGTCGAGAATTGTTTGAGTCGAGCGAAAGTTCTGCTCAAGCAAGACAACGTCGGCATCGGGGAATCGCTCCTCAAACTCCAGAATGTTTCGCACGTCCGCCGCGCGAAACCGATAAATGGACTGGTCGGAGTCACCCACCACACAAAGATTGCGGTGACGATCAGCTAACAGCATCACGAGCGCGTTTTGTACTCCGTTGGTGTCTTGGAACTCATCGACCAGCAGGTATTTGAACCGATCTTGATAGGAATTCAGCACCACCTCATCCGAGCGAAGCATCGCTACGGCGTTGAGTAAAAGGTCATCGAAATCCATGGCGTTGGCCAATTTCAACCGCTTCTGGTACTCCGCATAAATCTGTGCGTTGCGCTTGCGGTGAGGGTCATCCCCGTAGCCCCGCGCCGCGTAGCCATCGGGACTCAGCATCTCATTTTTAGCCGCGGAGATTGCCGCCGAAACCGAGCGCGGTGAAATGCGCTTGGTGTCGATATTCATCTCTTTCATGATGCGTTCGACCGCCGTTTCCGCATCACCCGCGTCATAGATTGTGAAGCCACGTTCGTATCCCAAGACTTCAGCGTGCGAGCGCAACATGCGCAAGCAGGCCGAGTGGAAAGTTGAGACCCACATGCGGTTGGCTTCCGGGCCAACCAAATCAACCACTCGACGGCGCATCTCGTCGGCGGCTTTGTTGGTAAAAGTGATGGCCATGATTTCGTGGGGACGGGCATCGGCGGTGGCGAGGAGGTGAGCAATGCGCCGAGTCAATACTCGGGTTTTACCCGATCCGGCCCCCGCCACCACGAGAAGTGGGCCACCTCGTTGAATGACCGCTTGCCGTTGCGGTTCGGTAAGTCCATCCAGTAACGAAAGTGGATCACTCTCAAGTTTTGAACTCAGGGGCGCGTTATCCCAGAGCAAGTCATCAAAGTTTGAGGCGGGACTCATTCCCACTCGATCGTGCCGGGTGGCTTTGACGTCACGTCGAGGGCGACTCGGTTGACTCCTCGAACCTCTCGAATGAGTCGATTAGCAATAGTTTCGATCAGCTCGTAGGGAAGGCGAGCCCAATCGGCGGTCATTGCGTCATCGCTGGTGACTGCTCGGATAATGATTGGGTACTCGTAGGTTCGGCCGTCTCCCATAACCCCCACGGTACGCACCGCCGGTAACACGGCAAAACTCTGCCAGAGTTCTCGGTATAAACCCGCCTTCTTAATCTCATCCACAACGACCGCGTCGGCATTTCGCAAGATCTCGGCGCGCTCGGGGGTCACTTCGCCGATAATGCGGACGCCGAGGCCCGGTCCAGGAAAAGGCTGGCGCCAAATGATTGAATCGGGTAACCCAAGCTGAGAACCCACCGCTCGCACCTCATCTTTAAAGAGCGAGCGAAGTGGCTCGATGAGTTCAAAAGAGAGATCGTCGGGTAGCCCGCCAACGTTGTGGTGGCTTTTGATGTTGGCGGCGTGGCCTTCGCCCGACTCAATCACGTCAGGGTAAAGGGTGCCCTGCACCAAGAACCGTGGGCCATCACCCTGCTCAGTGAGTTCACGGGCGACCTCTTCGAAAATCCGGATGAACAACTCGCCAATGATCTTTCGCTTCGTTTCGGGCTCGGTCACTCCCGCCAAGGCGGTAAAGAATCGATCTTGAGCTTTAACGTGAATCAACTCCACACCAAACTGTTTGGTGAAGGTCGCTTTAATTTGTTCACCCTCGTTCAGTCGCATCAAACCGGTATCAACGAATACGCAGGTGATCTGGGTGCCAATGGCTGAGGTGACTAGGGCGGCGGCCACCGCGGAGTCGACTCCCCCACTCAGGGCACAGAGCACTCGTTCGGAGCCAACCTGTTCTCGAATGAGGGCCACTTGGGTATCGATAATCGACTCATTTGTCCACTCAGCGCTGAGGCCGGCTTGAAGGTAGAGAAAATTTTGAAGTAGCTGTTGCCCAAATTCCGAGTGCGCTACCTCTGGGTGAAATTGAACCGCAAAGAGCTTCTGCGCAGGATTCTCCATCACCGCAATTGGCGCACCCGGCGTCGAAGCACTCACCCCAAAGCCCTGAGGCGCCTTGGTAATTGCGTCCCCGTGGCTCATCCAGCAACTCTTCTCATTGTCCCAGCCATTGAACAGGACCGAATCGCCCACTCGAGTGAGCTCGGTGCGGCCATACTCAGCCCCACCGGTCCTAGCGACCTCGCCACCCAATTGCTGGGCCATCAGTTGAGCGCCGTAGCAAATCCCCAGTATCGGGATACCGAGTTCGTAGATTTCTGGATCGAGTGACGGTGCGGGAGTTTCGTACACCGACTTTGGTCCCCCGGACAAGATGATGGCACCGGGGGTTTTTTCACGAACCGCCTCAGCGGTGATGGTCGACGGGACTATCTCCGAATAGACGTGGGCCTCACGGACTCGGCGAGCTATGAGTTGGGCGTACTGGGCGCCAAAATCAACTACCAGAACACTTTGGTTCAATGGCCCATGCCTACACCCTGAGAGCGCTGCAACTGCTTGCCCTCAGTCTGAAGTGATGGGGCCAACATGATCTCGGCCTTTTGAAATTCCTTCAAGGTCTCGTAACCACAGGTCGCCATTGAGGTGCGCAGTGCACCGAAGAGGTTCAAGCGGCCATCGTTCTCGTGCGCCGGTCCGACCAGTACCTCTTCGAGAGTGCCACGAATCTTCGTGCGAACTCGAGTTCCGCGGGGTAACGTCGGATGAAAAGTTGCCATGCCCCAGTGAAACCCGTGGGCTGGAGCCTCCACCGCGCTGGTGAGGGGAGAACCAATCATGACCGCGTCGGCGCCACAGGCAATGGCTTTAGCGATGTCGCCACCCTTACTCATACCACCGTCGGCAATTACGTGAACGTAGACACCCGTCTCATCAAGGTGGCGCATACGAGCACCCGCCACGTCCGCAATTGCGGTGGCCTGGGGCACTCCGATTCCGAGTACCGCACGTGAGGTGCACGCGTTACCCGGGCCCACACCGACCAAGACCCCGGCAGCACCAGTGCGCATGAGGTGCAGTGCCGCTTGGTAACTAGCGGTTCCACCCACGATGACGGGAAGTTCAAAGTCGCGAATGAATTTTTTTAGGTTGAGGGGCTCGGAGGTCTGTGAAACGTGCTCGGCGGAAACCACCGTTCCTTGAATAACCAGAATGTCGAGGCCGGCATCAAGAATTGTCTTAGCCATCCACTCGGTTCGTGCTGGCGTTACCGCGGCGGCCGTGCGGATACCGGCGGCCTTCATCTGGCGAATTCTCTCCCCCACTAGCTCGAGCTTCACCGGTTCGAGATACATCTGCTGCATGCGAACCGTGGCCTTGTCATCGTCGAGTTCCATGATCTCTGCAAAGAGTGGGGTGGGGTCTTCGTAACGAGTCCAAAGACCTTCGAGGTTTAGAACGCCTAGACCTCCCAGACGTCCCATCGCGATTGCGGTGTCGGGAGAAATTGCCCCATCCATTGCCGAGCCGAGTACGGGAAGCTCAAACTTGTACGCGTCAATCTGCCAAGAGATGTCAACATCTTCAGGGTCGCGCGTTCTGCGAGAGGGCACAATCGCAATATCGTCAAAACCGTAGGCCTGACGAGCCGATTTAAAGATCCCGATTTCTACTTCAGCCATTTAGTCCTCTCCAAAGCACCGCGAAGTGGTGGTTTGTCTCTCTAATCTATCCGCTAAAAACTGGCGTTTTTGCGGTGCCACGGAGGCTTGACCCGTAGGATATTTAGGTCCTACTCGGTCACCCGCCCAACTCTTGGAGTCAGCATGAAATCACTTGCCCGCTTTTCCGTTCGCCGTCGTTGGATCATCCTCATTCTCTGGGTGGTGGCTTTCGTTGGCTTCAACATGGCCTCCCAGTCGGTCGGGTCCGCCTATTCCAATTCTTTTTCACTCCCCGGTAGCGACTCGACTCGTGGCTTAGCCCTTCTTGAAAAAGCCTTTCCAAGTACCAGTGGTGACGTGGATCATATTGTGTATCACGCACTGAACGGTCAAACAATCGCCCAAGAAAAGGCGGTCATTGAGGCCAACCTCGCCAAGGTCGGTGGTGAGCCTACGGTGGGAACGGTTGTCTCCCCCTTTACGCTGGGAACTCACCAAATCAGCGCCGATGGCACCATTGCCTACGCTACCGTCTACTTCACCAAGAGTGGCTTCACCCTCAAGCCCGCTCAAGTAGCCACGGTAATGACCACCGCCGCTGCGGTAGCCAGCAAGTCGCTAACGGTTGACTTCGGCGGTAACGCCTTCGGTCAGTCGGGCGCCAAGGCTGGATCGTCCAACGAGGTCTACGGACTCTTGGCCACCTTGGTTATTTTGCTCTTGGCCTTCGGTTCGCTCTTGGCCGCCCTGCTCCCTCTCGGTGTGGCCCTCTTCGCCATTGGTATCGCCACCGCCGTAACGGTCCTGCTCAGTCATGGCATCAACATTGCCGACTTCGCCCCGATTCTCGGCTCCTTAATTGGGCTTGGTGTGGGTATTGACTACGCCCTGTTTATCGTGACGAGAACTCGGCAGGAAATCAAGAAGGGTGCCTCCTACGAAGAGGCAATCGTCACCGCAATGAATACCTCTGGTCGTGCCGTGATGTTCGCGGGCTCGACCGTCGTTGTGGCCCTATTGGGAATGTTGATATTGCGTCTCGGGTTCCTCAACGGCGTAGCTATTTCGGCCTCACTCACCGTTCTTATCACCATGGTGGCCTCACTCACCCTGCTTCCCGCCCTCCTGGGGTTTCAAAAGAACCGAGTCTTGAGTCGTCGTGAGCGTCAGGCGCTGCAAACGGCCGGCGCCACCGGTGACATCGAGTCACCGAGGTGGCACAATTGGGCTAAGACGGTTGCGAAGCGTCCGCGGGTGCTTTCCCTGTTGGCCATTCTCGTTATGGCCGCCGTGACAATCCCCTACTTCTCTCTACACCTAGGAAACGCCGACCAGGGGACCAACCCCGCTTCGTCAACTACTCGCCACGCCTACGACCTGCTGAGTCAAGGTTTCGGCGCCGGTTTCAATGGTGACCTATCGGTTGTGGCCGCGATAAACACCACCGCTGACCTCAACACGATGCAGTCACTCGATACCTCCCTGAAGGGCCAAGCCGACGTGTATGCCGTTAGCCCCGTGCAATTGAGCAGTGATCACTCAGTCGCGATAATTTCAGTGGTAGCTAAGTCCAGCCCTCAGGACACCCGCACCACCGACCTCATTAATTTAATTCGCTCCAAGTACATCCCTGCAGTAAATATGTCGAATACTCAGATCAACGTCACCGGCGCCACCGCAATCTACCAAGACTTCTCCACCACCTTGAGCTCAAAGGTTCCTGGATTCATTGGCATCATTGTGTTGCTAGGTTCGTTGCTCTTGATGGTGGCCTTCCGATCAATCATCATTCCGCTGGTAGCTGCCGTGATGAACCTCCTAGCGGCCGCTGCGGCCTTCGGAGTTGTGGTGGCTGTCTTCCAATGGGGCTGGGGCGCATCAATCCTCGGCGCCGGAACTGGACCGGTGGAGCCATTTTTACCCGTCATCATGATCGCAATCCTCTTCGGACTTTCGATGGACTACCAAGTGTTTTTGGTCTCGCGCATGCACGAAGAATGGATCCACACCAATGACAACACGCTCGCCATCGAGCGTGGTCAGGCCAACACAGGCCGAATAATCACCGCTGCCGCACTCATCATGATCTCGGTCTTTACCTCCTTCGCCTTCGGTGGGCAAAGAGTCATCGACGAGTTTGGAATCGGGCTCGGTGGTGCGGTCCTCCTTGACGCTTTTGTTATTCGCACCGTGCTTGTTCCGGCCCTCATGCACTACATAGGCAAGGCCAACTGGTTCATGCCTAAGTGGCTGGACAAGGTCGTCCCGCATGTCGCGGTCGACGCCGCTTCTTAGGTCCTAGCAAAACGCCCCCTTTCGGCTTGTAAACCGAAAGAGGGCGTTTTGCTAAATAAGCACGAAGCTCGATCACTGATGGATACAACTATTTCACTAGTAATAATAGTTAACTTAGGAACACTGTGAATAATGGCACATTGGCCGCTTTACTCCTCGGCAAATACTGCAGGCTAAAAACTCTCGGATGCCACTTGCGTCAAGCGGGTAAAAGCTCTAAAGTCCGTTTGGAATCAAACGATTCTATTTTCAATAAGGGGGAATTCATGACCAAGACAATTCGTAGTCGAACAAAGCTGTTCGCCGCGATTGCCGCACCACTAGTAGTTGTTGGCGCCACTTTTGTGCCACTGGCTACTGGTGTTTCTGCATCAGCAACCACACCGACGGTGACATTAAATATCACTGGTGTTCCAAGCCTTACTGAAGGTCTCATCACTATCGCTAGGAACATGGGCTACTTCGCTAGGTATCACATCAGGGTCGTTTGGACCGACGCACAGGCTGGCCCAGCTGTAGTCGCTGCTGTTACTGGTGGATCTGCCGACTTGGGTTACACCGCTGACACCCCTCCACTCAAGGCTTTGGCTGGTGGTGCTCCACTTCACTTTGTGGTTGGACAAGACACTATTGGTCGAGTGGGAAACCTCGTTGCATTTACCAAAGCCTCGACAGGAATCACTAGTTGGGCAAACATAGGCGCTAACCCTGGTGTGACCTTGGAGAGTAACGCACCATTCTCGATGGGAGCACTCGCACTTCTCGCCGCGGCGTATAAAGCGGATCCCAGTCAGATGACTAACATCTGTGGTGGTAGTTGCCCTGATGGTCCTGTTGTAACCGGAGCTGCCAGCTTAAACCTGATGGGAGAAGACGCACTGACTGGCACCGCGAGCGTTGTTGCCGCTTTTTACCCACAGGCTGCAGAGATCAAGGACACCACCAGTTTGGTCAGCCTTGGCGACCCACTTGGTTACGTTTTCCCAGTTGGGACACCGTACGCCATGTTCTTCACCTCAAGTTCACTATGGAACCATGCTGGTAGTAAGAAGACTGCACTGCGCAACTTTGCCGCAGCTATGAAGTTGGCCATTGCCTACGGTAACCGTCACTTAGACAAGGTCTACGGTTATGGAGCTACTGCGACACACTCTCCGGTTTCCTTGGCCACGAATGCGACTTTGACACCTCGTGTACCTTTTAATGGAACTATCACCGCTGCGTCAATTGCCAATGTCGTTACACAGATGGCCAACGTCGGCTGGTCGGTTCCAACTGCGGACCAACTAAACGCCTTCTTCCGCTAGAAGAATGGGGACCAACGGCCGTAGGGGGGAAACTTCCTACGGCCGTTGGGCTCGTTTTGCCCTACAGTGCTCGGGGATAGTGATACTCGCCATACTGTGGCAAATATCCTCGATCGCTGGATGGCTTCCCAAAGCGGTTGCGCCATCCTTTATTCAAACAATCTCAGGACTCTGGCAGATAAGTCACACTGGTACCTTCTGGGTAGGGACTGCCAATACCTTCAAAGCCTGGGCCTACGGCATGTTCGTGAGTATCGTCATCGGAATCCCACTCGGATTACTGCTTGGATCGAACAAGGTTGTCTACCGTCTGAGTCGCCCGACTATCGAAGCCGTTCGACCCATCCCCCCAATCGTAATCTTGCCGGTCGTCCTCGTGGCGGTTGGCTACGGATTCAACTTAAGCGCACTGCTGATTGCTCAAGGCGCAATGTGGCCACTCTTAATTATGACTAGCTACGGTGTCGCTACCGTCCCCCAGGTTGCTCTCGACACCGCCACAGTTTTTCACTTCAGTTTTTTCCGCCGTCTCTTCTTCGTCCGGCTCGCCCAAGCGCTGCCGCTTATTGGTTCTGGAGTCAGACTCGCAGCCGCTATCGCGTTCGCCGTAGCAATCATGGCTGGACTAGTTGGGGGCGCCCCTGGACTTGGCCAACTGCTGGGTCTGGCCAGCCAGGCAAATGACCTGCCTGCCCTTTTTGCTTTGACTACGGCCATTGGATTTTTTGGTGTTGTGGTGATCAGCGTCTTTAGTTCTGTTGAACGGCGACTCAATCGCTGGAAGGTGAGTTCGTAATGCGTCGCCACACCTCGTGGGCAATTCGCTTTGTCGCGCCTCTATTGATGCCCGTAGTTCTGTTGGGTGGCTATGTTCTCTTCGCCCACTGGCAAAGTAATCTCTACTTCCCCAGCCTTCCGCGGATCTACTCGGCCTTCAAGACCACGTGGAGCCCTCACGGACTTCGCCTCAACGCTTGGCCCAGTCTGTCCAATCTGTTACTTGGCTACCCCGCTGGACTTCTCAGCGCAGTCTTGCTCGGAATTTTGGTGGCTCGTCTAAGAGCCTTGCGTGTTGCTTCAGAGCCAATCATCGCTTTTTTTCTCGCACTGCCTTCAGTGGCGATCGTTCCAATTTTCATTGTGCTCTTTGGTCCTGGCCCTGGCACCAAACAATTGATCATTGCCCAAGCAGTTTTCTTCCAGGTCCTCGTAAACGTTATTGATGGACTCAGTACTCTTGACCCAACCTTGGCCCAGTCTGCCGATCTGTTTAAAATTCACGGCTTTCGCCGGCTGTTCTTAGTGGACCTTCCCGGTGCTGGATCCCAGATCCTCGCCGGAGCACGTGCGGGCTTATCCTTAGGTGTACTGGTCATGATTGTGAGCGAGCTCTTCAACACTCGATTTGGCATTGGCGCTGTGACACTCTCAGCTCAATCAAGCTTCGATTTTCCAACGATGTGGGCCGGCATGGTCTTCACCGCGATTATCGGGATTGGCCTCAATGGCCTCTTCAGTCTCGCTGAGCGACCCTACTTACGACGTGCCGGACTTCTACAAACTACTACGGGAGCTTAACAATTATGAGTGCAGTGCCAATCTTGAAGGTTGAAAATTTGTATAAAACATTCACCTTGCCAAAGGGTGGAAGTTACACCGCCTTAGAAAACATCAGCTTCGAAGTAGCCGACGGCGAAATAGTCGCGGTCGTTGGCCCTTCGGGTGCGGGCAAAACCACCGTATTGCGTTGTCTCGCGGGGTTATTGGCGCCAACTAGCGGATCTGTCGTCTTTGAAGGCGAGAGTATTACCGAGACCCCTGAGGATGTTGCCGCTGTATTCCAGGATTACAGCCGTTCGCTTCTCCCCTGGTTAAGTGCGCGCAGCAACGTCATGCTTCCCCTTCGCTCACGTGGACTCTCACGCACTGAGGCCCGACAAAAGGCTGACACCGCTCTGGCCTCGGTTGGTCTCGAGGGACGAGAAGGGACGCACCCGTGGCAACTTTCGGGTGGCATGCAGCAACGTGTGGCCCTGGCCCGTGCACTAGCTTGCAATCCACGCCTGCTTCTCATGGATGAGCCCTTCGCCTCCCTTGACGCTCAAACTCGCATGGACCTTGAGGATCTCGTTCTTCACATCCACAAGGAGTTCGCGACAACGGTCCTCATCGTGACACACGACATCGACGAGGCGATTTACTTAGCGAACCACGTGGTGGTTCTGTCTAAGCCACCCGCCACCGTTTCACAAATTGTTGAAATCAACCTCCCCCCCAACCGGCACCAAATTGCCACTAAAGAAAACCCCGCCTTCGCTCAATTACGCAACCACGTCCTTACTATGGTTCGACGCGACCCCTACGAGGACTAGGCATGACTAAAGAATTTCTTGGCGGAGTTCCTGACCGTCGGACGCAGTGGCTACCGGAGTTTGCCCCATTCGCACCCTCTGGACGCATGGCCACTGGTCGCCCGAACATCGTCTTCATCTTCGCCGATGACCTGGGCTGGGGTGATATTGGTTGCTTTGGCTCCCTGCACAACGAAACACCGGTTCTGGACCAGCTCGCCGCAGACGGTTTGCGTCTAACGCACGCCTATTCAACTTCATCTACCTGTTCACCAACTCGCATTGGTTTCTATACCGGTCGTTATCCTGGCCGAATAGTCGCCGGAACCGAAGAGCCACTCACCACTCGCGATGACCAGCACGGCATCCCTCATGACCACCCGACCCTCCCCTCCCTCTTGCGTGATTCGGGATATCGGACCGCCATGTTCGGTAAGTGGCACTGTGGGTGGCTGCCCTGGTTTAGTCCTATTAAGAACGGATTTGAGACCTTCTTTGGCAATCTTGATGGTGCGATGGACTACTTCAGCCATATTGACACCGCCGGCGTGCATGACCTCTATGAAGGTGAAACTGAAGTCGAAGAGGTTGGTTACTACACCGAAATTGTGTCGAGAAAGTCAGCGCAGTACATCCGTGACCACGCTGGAGAGCCCTTTTACCTCCAGGTGAATTACACCGCACCTCACTGGCCTTGGGAAGGTCCAAATGACGAGGAGACCTCTCGCCGAGTAACGAAGGCTCAGATAGAAGGCAAGTTCACAGGCATCTTCGATTATGAAGGGGGCTCGCTCGAAACCTACCGCTCCATGGTGAAAGCGCTGGATGACGGGATCGGCGAAATTGTTCGTGCACTAGATGAAACCGGACAGCGCGACAACACAATTTTCATCTTCACCTCAGATAATGGCGGAGAGCGTTACGCATTCCTTTGGCCTTTCGTTGGCGAGAAGGGCGACTTAGAAGAAGGTGGAATTAGGGTCCCCTTTATTATTCGCTGGCCTGAAGTACTGAACCGCGGCATGAGCTCGGAAGAGATCTCAACAACCATGGACTGGACTGCGACCTTGCTCGAAGCGTGTGGGGTTTCTGCTCACCCCGATTATCCGCTCGATGGATACTCGCTCCTCCCATGGTTGACCCAAGGTCGAGAGAACCCCGATCGAAGTCTGCTTTGGCGTACCAAGCGTCAAGGCGCGGTTCGCCGTGGCGGATGGAAGCTGCTTCTCGATAGGCAGGCCAAGCCATATTGGAGTGATGAAGCGGGAATAGACGGACCTCGAACTCGCTTGTTCCACATCGCTACTGACGGAAGAGAGTGGGCCGATGTCTCGGCTCAGCACCCCGACATTGTGGCAGAGCTTTCTTCTGAGCTGGTCCAATTCGAAGCAGAGATGTTGCCGTATCCCTTACACAGGCCGCTTTCTCCTCGGTTAGTTGGAGAGCCAGACTAATTAGTCCACCTAGCTTTTTTTCTGGGCCAGGCCACACATCGTCTCGGTACCGAATCTTCGACGATCTGAAGTCGCAGCACACTTCCCTGATTCCAAGGACAAACTTCAAACCCCGGGCCAATGGACCCGGGGTTTCAAGTTCACTGAAGCGAACTACATCATGAATTGAGAACCCGCAAACGGTTAAGTTCAGTCCATGCCCAAATCAGCGCTTAGCCAAAAGCCACCATTATCGTCGCTCGTCGGTCGGCCGCGCGCACCGCACTATTTTTCGAAAGCACCACTTTTACCAGCACGGTAACTCCATGGATACTTGTTCCCAAGAGTCGGTTTAGCGCCGTGCGAAGAGCTTGTGCACGCGCGTTTGCTAGTTGCTTGTTTTGCATGACTGAGCCCGCACTGTCGGTACGAGCCGTGACCACAACTGAGGCAACGCTAGCGCCCGAGGAAAGCGCACGGCGCACCGAAGAAACCAGCGCAGCCAGATCACGTCTAATCGGGCCCGATATTTGGGCTGAACCCGACTCAAATGAAGCCAAGGTCTTTCTGACACTAGTAGCCAGAATCGCTATCTTTGCCGAAGCTAGTGAGTAGCCAGTAGTTATCACTCCACCAGTGCTCTTGATGGTCACTCCAATGAAAAGGTACTTCCCAACGTAGGTCTCACGCTGCGCGAAGGTCAACGTTTCTGACTGCACACCGTTCACAACTTGACACTGCGAAGAGACCGAAGGGTCATATGCATTTGATGCACTACACACGTACCACTGGATAGTTGGCGTAAAACCAGCATCGAGATTCAACCAGTCCCCAATGTACGCTTGCGCAGTGTCACCCAAAATAAAGTTCCGATTTGGCGTGATGTCACGAATCAAAGGTGCCAAACGCATTACTGGCGGTGCTGGCGCGACGACTCGATCTAGGCTTCGCACGAGCACCTTCTGGGTTGACCCATCTAGACCCTGTACCGACACTGTGCCGTAGATGTAGTTACCCACATCGCTGGACTGGAGTGAGTAGGTAGAACTCGTCGCAACCTGCGTACAGCTCACGTCCGTAGCGGGGTCAGTAACGAGCTCACCTGAGCAGGAATAGAACACGTAGACCGGCGCAACGCCACTGTCACGATTCACCCAAGTGCCCGCGTCCAAACTGGTCGTGTCTCCGCTCGCGAAGTCTCCAGCGTTGTCGAGGTCTGCGAGTGAAGGTTCGACCGTGGAGTAGAGCGGAGCGGTAATTGGCCCATAGGGGCCGGTAGCAGCGGTCGTTGTACTGCCATTGGTTCCGGTCTCGGTAACTGCACCATAG
>Ga0136642_1000893_pt1 | contig 14039 bp, 15 predicted proteins | sample LowCatLa1302831Y_FD_115313 | JGI IMG/M metagenome (GOLD analysis project Ga0136642, IMG submission 115313) | Freshwater microbial communities from Lower Cathedral Lake, Yosemite National Park, California, USA - 13028-31Y | ecosystem: Environmental > Aquatic > Freshwater > Lake ... | reverse complement strand
CGATAGATCTTAGGAGCGTTCCACTACAAGTTGCCACTAATGATCTTCCAATGGATTTAGCTGCGGGGGAGCGGGTGGATATCTACTCACTCCCCATTCAATCAAGTGGCATACAGAACTCTTTTCAAATAGCGCAAGTAGCAGAGGATATTGTCGTTGAATCGATCGATAACAAAGCGCGCGCACTCGGTGGTGCAACTGGAGTTCTAGTTCGGATGGCGAACGAAGAAGTTATTACGCTCTTTGCACAGACTGCTCGTTCAAGGATTGTCTTGGTGCGAAGTGCACGCTGATATTCCGCCTCTTCATGTGATTACTGCCATGAGTGACGCCGACGATGAGGACTATGTTGCCCAACTCCTCCACTCGCAAGGTTGGCATATCCGTTATCGCGCAGTTGAGTGGGATAGCGCCAAGGAAGCAGCGAGGAGCTCGACTGAACGAACTCTCCTTATTTACTCCAGCGATGTGCGTGGATTTCTTGCCGCTGAATTAGCTCCGCTAGCAAGTGAGAATCTTATTACTATCTCCGTTGATGATGTTGCTATTGCTTCCCACCCACTTATGTCACTCATTCGAGAGCGAATCAATACACCTCAACCCACACTTACGCGTGCGCTAGCTCTCCCTATGACGGAGAGTTCGAAACGGAGCGTTCTTGTAACTGGGACATCCGGCGCCCCTGGTAGAAGTACGCTCGCTCTTGCATTGGCACAAGAGTTCGCCATATCTCGTGAGGTTGAACTCATCGATGCCGATGTTGATTCACAATCGCTAGAGTATTTAGCGGGGGATAAAGAGTTAACCCCCAAGCTTCATCTCTCCACTCTCAATCTTGCTGCTCGATCCCCACTTCTTCCAGAGAGCGATGTACTACTCCGCCTAATTGATATCGGTGCACTCCCGCCCCTCGCTGACGTGCTTGCAGATCGCCGTTGGCAAGGCGCGCTAATTCATAGCTCGCTGATACAGAGTCAATGCATCCTCTACATTGCACAATCAGATGGATTGGGATTACTTCGGTTAGAAAAATTTATCCAAGAGTTGCCACTGCTGACTACCAATGTGCCAGTTCTCTTTATCCTCAATCAGGTAGGCGCTACCCGGTTAGATAAGGCGCTCTCGGAACGTTTTGTACTCCTGATGGATGGTCGCGCTCACTTCACCATTCCATATGAGATGCGTGGTGGGCTAATGCCAAGCCTTACTAAGAATAACTCTGGTCTCTGGCGGCCACGAGAGATTGCTAAGATTGCGGCTCTAATCACTTCACAGTTGAGGTAGGTCTACTTATGAGTTCGATTGATGATCTCATCACGGCTCATACCGCGCTCACCGAACGCGATCGAGAGCGGCTCGCCGAACTCATGGCGGACTGGCCACTTCTCGCCGATCTCTCCTTCGCGGATCTTATTCTCTGGGTGCCCAAGCGGCGCGATTATCAGAGTTGGCCAGAGGGATATATCGCCATGGCGCATATTCGTCCCACTACTTCAGCAACTGTATTTATGCATGATGTAATTGGCGAAAGCTTGCAGTGGGGTCAGAACTCGCGAATTGATCACGCTCTCACTAAGGGCGAAATTGTTCGAAATACCGAGCCTGAACTCGTCGGCGAGATTCTGATTAAAGAAGAGACTGTTCCAGTACTTTTCGATGGGCGTGTAATTGCCGTTATTTCGAGACATAGAAATGCTGAACAAATGCGTTCACCATCGAGGCTTGAACTCAATTACCGAGAAATTGCGCACAATATTTATGGCATGGTCGCCGAAGGCACCTTCCCAATTCACAACAGTCTTTATCGCGCAGAATCGGCGCCGCGCTTAGGCGATGGTTTAATCCGATTAGATAGTCAAGGCGTAGTGACATACGCCAGTCCTAATGCCCGTTCCGCATTTAATCGCGCTGGCTGGGATCAAGAGCTCGAAGGCCACAATCTGGGCGACATGATTGAATCAGTGCGACGTATTGGTAGCGCTCCAACGGAAGAGTCTTGGCAGACCATCACGAGCGGAAAATATCTTCGCCGCGAAGAATTTGAGAATGAGAGTGGCATCTTCGATCTCTTAGTGATACCTCTGATTAGAGATTCGGTGGGAATCGGCGCAATCGTTCTATTGCACAATGTAACTGAACTTCGACGCCGCGACCGCGCGCTGCTCTCAAAGGATGCGACTATTCGCGAGATTCACCATCGCGTCAAGAATAATCTGCAGACTGTCTCCGCCCTACTCCGACTGCAATCTCGCCGGGTCGAGGATCCCATTGCTAGCCAAGCGCTTGCAGAAGCGGTCCGTCGCGTGGCATCAATTGCCATCGTGCACGAGACTCTCTCCTCGAGCTCAGCTGAGACGGTAAATTTTGATGAGGTGTACGACCGAATTGTTCACAATGCAATTGAGCTCAGCACGCGTCCGATCCAGCTCTCTAAAGCTGGTCTCTTTGGAATTTTTGATTCGCAGGTTGCGACGCCGCTCGCGCTGGTCATCACGGAACTCATTCACAACGCCTTAGAGCATGGGCTTGAAAACCACGGAGATCAATTGCGAGTAGAAGTTGTTCGTAATGAGAGCGGTAGCACCGTTACCGTCATCGATAACGGCGTAGGACTGCCCGAGGATTTTGATTGGGATAAGTCATCTAATTTGGGGCTGCAGATTGTAAAGACTCTGACCGAGAACGAGTTAAAGGGAAAGATTGAGTTGCGACGTGAGAGTGATTTAACGAAGGCGATTCTAACTTTTTAATTCTGTGAAATATCCGCTCGTTAAAATTGATTCTGCGCTTCCATCATACGAGCGCGATTACGAGCTGCGCGACGCTTGAGCGCGCGACGTTCATCCTCGGATAGTCCGCCCCAAACACCAGCATCTTGACCACTCTCGAGTGCCCATGCCAAACAAGCCTCTTTTACGACGCAGCGATTACAGACCTTCTTCGCCTCATCGATTTGTGCAAGGGCCGGCCCAGTGTTACCGACCGGAAAGAAGAGTTCTGGATCTTCTTCTCGGCAAGCGGATTCGTGTCGCCAGTCCATGCGTTTCGTGCTCCTTAAATCGGTAAATCAGGGAAGTGAAGGGCAACAACGCGCCGCTTACAAGGGATATTCTCCCGTGAATCACTCCACATAACAAGGATATTCAGCTATTGATTCCAAGTTATCGAAAGAAATTCATAGGTGATATCTCACAATCACATCAAGATGTTAAGAAGAGTGTGCGATCTGAGTACTGGGTGCCCCCGGCAGGATTCGAACCTGCGCACCCGCCTCCGGAGGGCGGTGCTCTATCCCCTGAGCTACGGGGGCAAAATGTAAGCGCTCTTCTCATAAAATCTCATAAATTCTCAGTTATGAGGAGAACACAGTCGAACTCTGGAATAGATACTTAAGGTTATCAGTGAAAGAATCTCCCCGTGAATGAGACCAAGAGAGAAACCGCATATTTCGCTACCGGCTGCTTCTGGGGTGCTGAACGTCGCTTCTGGAAATTAGCAGGAGTCCTAGAAACCTCGGTTGGCTATATGGGTGGCACGAAAGCAGAGCCCACCTACGAAGAGGTCTGTACCGGTCGGACTCTTCATGCCGAGGTTGTAGAAGTAATCTTTGATCCAGCACTTATCTCTTACGAACGTTTACTTCAAGAATTTTGGGTGATGCACGATCCCACCTCGATGAATCAACAAGGTGGCGACATTGGAACTCAATATCGCAGTGAGATTTTTTATACCTCACCCGCTCAGAAAGCCGCGGCTGAGAGCACGCGAGACCGATATCAGGGTGCGCTTGATATCGATGGCATCGGAAAAATCTGCTCCGCTATCACCCCATCCGAAGGAAATAGATATTGGCTCGCTGAGGAATATCATCAGAAATATTTAGCCAAAAACCCAAATGGCTATGACTGTCACTCTTCGACTGGAGTGGCCTACCCAATACTGGTCTGACGAGAACCAATCGGTAGAGTTGCAACATGAGTTCTACCGTCTGGCTAGTCACCCTCGCTGCCCTGATACTCGTCCTTACCCTGGATTTGGCGCTCGCATTGAAAGATCGCCATAAAGAGACATCAATGCGCACTGCGACTCTTTGGACAGTTTTCTACCTGCTCTTAGCCATCGGATTCGGTATCTCGCTCGGGTATTGGCACAACGTTCAAGCAAGACGGGAATTTTTTGCCGGCTGGTTAACCGAGTATTCGCTCTCATTTGATAATCTCTTTGTCTTTATTCTGATCTTGGCCCGCCTCAAAGTTGCGAAAGAGAAGACACAACTCGTCCTCCTCTTTGGAATTGTTATCTCGTTGATTCTGCGTGGAATATTTATCGCTGCCGGCTCCGCAATTATCAATCGCTGGTCATGGGTCTTCTTCTTCTTTGGTGGATTCTTGCTCTATACCGCGATTCAACTATTCCGAGAGAGTTCGGCGGAGGAGTGGGAAGAGGGCAGACTCATCGCATTCGTGCGCTCCAAAGGGGCTTCTACCTTCGCGCTTGCTCTGCTCGCCATCGCTACCACCGACGTACTCTTTGCCTTTGATTCTATTCCCGCTATTTTTGGACTCACGCGCGATCCCTACATCGTAGTGACCGCAAATCTCTTTGCATTGATGGGATTGCGTCAGCTCTACTTTCTCATCGGCGGCCTCATGAATAAATTAATCTACTTAACAGAGGGCCTTTCGCTCATTCTCGCTTTTATTGGTTTCAAATTAGTTTTCGAAGCCTGCGAAGCGCAAGGTTGGCATGAGATTCTTGGTGTATCAATTCCACATATCCCACTGACATTTAGCCTTGGCTTCATCGTAGTCACCCTAGTTGTGACTGCATCGCTCAGCCTCTTTAAGACTCGTAGATCCCACAATACTGGCACTCATTAACTCGTAGATTATTTCTTCGTAGGCTGGAATACTCCACATATGGAAAGAGTAGATGGGCTCGCACTCGAAAAATTGCGTACCCGCGTAAGTGCCAAATGGCGTGAGTTTCCAGATGATGTTTTACCACTGCCGGTGGCAGAGATGGATTTTGAAATTGCACGACCAATTCGCACTCTGTTATCGGGCATGATTGAGAAATCAGATACCGGCTACTTAGGCGCTGTTCCCGAGCTCGCCGCCAATTTTTCAGCTTTTGCCAGCGCCCGCTGGAATTGGAGCATTGATACCGAGCAAGTCTTTACCTGCACCGATGTTGGCGTAGGTATGGTGGAGATGGCTCGCACCATAGTTTCACCGGGAGATCGAATCTTGGTGAATTCACCGGTTTATCATAATTTCTACAATTGGATTCTCGAACTTAAGTGCGAGATGGTAGATGCGCCGCTGAGTTCTGACCCAGAAGATCCGCTGCATTTCGTTCTTGATTTTGTGGCGATTGAGAAGGCATATGCCGCTGGCGTGAAAATTCACTTTCTCTGTAACCCTCATAATCCCACCGGAACAGTTTTCACTCGAGATGAGTTATCTCAACTCGCTGATTTAGCGAAGAAATATGGAGTTTTTATCTTCAGCGATGAAATTCACGCTCCGCTAGTTTACGAAAAAGAAGCGTTTCATCCTTTTCTCGCTATCAGTGATACAGCTCGAGATGTTGGCATCTGCGTTACCTCGGCGAGTAAGGCCTGGAATTTAGCTGGACTTAAATGTGCCATGATTATTACGCAATCACCGCGAGCGAAGGCACTTGCTGATGCGATGCCGGCTTCAGTGCACTGGCGCGCATCTCTCTTCGGAGCATTCGCGGCAGCTACGGCCTACACCTGCTCTGATTGGTTAGATGCCGCACTGATTACGCTCGATCGTAACCGCAATCAATTAAAATTAGCTCTAGCGCAATCGCTTCCCAAAGTAGGTTATCGAATTCCTGATTGCTCTTACCTCGCTTGGCTAGATGTAAGCGCTTATCATCTGGGCGATAATCCAGCAGAATACTTCCTGACTAAAGGAAAAGTTGCCTTCAATGCTGGCCACACTTTCGGGCCTTCGGGAGCGCAATTTGTTCGACTCAACTTCGCAACGAGTGAAGTGATATTAGAAGAGGCAATTCGTAGAATGGCAGCATCACTTATATGAAATATGATGTCGTAATTATTGGTGCAGGACACAATGGCCTTATTGCATCGTGTTATTTAGCGAAAGTGGGTTTAAAAGTTGCGGTACTTGAGGCCAACCAGTCTGCTGGTGGCGCAACCGTAAGTCAGCAAGTCTTTCCAGACTTTGACGCGCGACTCTCCCGTTACTCCTACCTAGTCTCGCTGATGCCAGATCAGATCTTCTCTGACTTAGAACTCTCTTTTACGACCATTGGTCGCACCGTCTCGTCGTACACGCCTGAAGTTATTGATGGGAATGATGTTGGCCTGCTCGTTCATCGCCAACCAGGAAGCGAAACGATCTCAAGCTTTACTTCCTTAGCAGGAGAGAGCGCATTTCCAGCTTGGCAGAACTTCTACGATTCAGTACAGAAGATTGCAACTGCAGTTGCTCCTACGGTGTTACAGAAACTCCCGAGTCGAAGTGAACTCAAGGCGCAGGTCAATGACCCAATCTGGGATGAGATTATGGAAGTGCCGATCGGTCAATCACTCGAGGCACGTTTTGCCGATGACCTTATTCGGGGAGTGGTCCTGACTGATGGATTAATTGGAACATTTAGCGACGCTCACGATATTGCTGCAAACCGATGCTTTATCTACCACCTGATTGGTAATGGCACGGGCGAGTGGCGGGTACCTCGTGGTGGAATGGGCGGGCTGGTTGCAGAATTACTTCAGAAAGCCACTGATCTTGGTGTTGAAATCTTAACAAATCACGAAGTCACTTCGCTGACTCGCGAATCTGATACCTGGGCCACGTCGACTGCAACTTCGAAATTTGAATCTCGATTCGTTCTCAACGCTTGTGCGCCACAAGTATTAGCAAAGATTATGGGTACAACTCCACCGAAGAGTCTTGATGGCAGTCAAGTAAAGATCAATATGTTACTCACCAAGTTGCCTCGCCTAAAAAGTGGAATAGATCCAGCTATTGCATTTGCCGGTACTTTTCACTTTGATGAACGCTACTCAGACCTGCAATTAGCTTATGCTCAGAGCGCTGCCGGAAAAGTTCCTGATCGAATTCCCGCCGAAATGTATTGCCATACTTTGACCGACAACTCCATCTTGAGCGATGAACTCAACGCTCAGGGCTATCACACACTTACACTCTTCGGAATTCATACCCCCGCCTCACTCTTTGATGCGAATGAAGTTGCGGTCAAGAAGGAGATAACCGAGAAACTCTTCGCCCAGCTCAATCGCTATTTGATTGACCCGATTGAACAGTGCTTTGCCGTGGCTAAAGATGGTTCGCTCTGCTTTGAAATCAAGAGTCCGCTGGAACTGGAGAAAGAGATTGGACTGCCGCGTGGAAATATCTTCCACAAAGATTTAGCTATGCCCTTTAGGGAAGACCATGAAGCTCCAAGTTGGGGTGTAGAAACCGAGTTCCCCGACCTCTTTATTGCCGGTGCTGGTGCAATTCGTGGTGGCGGAGTGAGCGGAATCCCTGGACATAACGCCGCGCGCGCAGTGCTTGAAGCGCTAGGCTAATTTCATGAGTAATCATCACGCCTCCGATGGGCTACATCCCGATTCACTCGTTGTCTCTTCCGGTCGCCCGACGCCATCGCCAGATGGAAATATCAATCCACCTATCTCGCTCAACTCCACCTTCTTTGCCGGTGGCTCAGTGGGTTATGGCCGCTCTGGAAATGAATCGTGGGGAGCGCTTGAAGAAGCAATCGGCGCACTTGAGGGTGGTCCAACTTTAGTTTTTGCTTCAGGCATGGCCGCTATTAACGCCGTCTTCTCCCTGCTTCCGAAAGGCGCAGTAGTCACGACTTCGAAGAATGGCTACACCGGCACGATGGTTGTACTCGCCAAACTTATTGAGCAAGAGTGGATTGAAGTTCGATATGTAGATGTCTCCGACACGGAAGAAGTTTTAGCCGCACTTCCAGGCACCGCGTTGCTCTGGCTGGAATCTCCAACTAATCCTGCACTTGAAGTTGCAGATCTTCCTAAGATTATCAAGGCAGCTAAAGCACTCGGCTGTGGGGTAGCGGTCGACAATACTTTTGCGACACCTCTCTTACAGCAACCACTTCACCTTGGTGCGGATATATCGATGCACTCAGTTACCAAGTACCTAGCCGGCCACAGTGATTTAATTATGGGATCACTCTCCACCAACGACTCCGCCCTCTTCCACCGCCTCTTTGATGCTCGCAAGAATGGCGGAGCAATTCCTGGCCCCTTTGAAGCCTGGCTAGCACTCCGTGGAATTCGCACTCTCTCGGTTCGTCTCGAGCGTGCTCAAGCGAATGCACTAGAACTTGCAAAGCGATTATCTACTCATCCAGCTATTGAACGTGTGCGTTATCCAGGTCTCCCGGAAGACCCACATCATGATCGTGCGAAATCATTCATGAAGGGTTACGGAGCCATCCTTTCAATTGAAGTGAAAGGCGGACCCGACGCAGCCGATAAGGCATGCGAGTCCTCTCGTTTAGTTAGCTATGCCACCTCATTGGGCGGAGTCGAATCCCTCTGGGAGCGGCGCCATCGTTGGGCGGTAGAGAGTCCGACTATTCCAGTCAACCTGGTTCGCCTCTCAGTTGGCATCGAAAATATTGAAGATTTATGGAGCGACATCAATCAGGCGCTTCGAGCTAGTCAAGAATAAAAGCGCGGGACGCGGTAGATTTCTCCTATGTTTAAAGCGCTCCGCAGAATCCTCGGCTTCTTCACAGTTGTTGCCGTTGTTCTGGGTGCTGCACAAACCTTCTTTCAATGGATTGCTCGCAGTGAAGATGATAATCACGAAGTCTTCGCTGACGACGAGGCTTAATTAATATGAGCGATACCTACGTACCAGGTAGCTGCAATATTGGTAAAGGTGAAATTCGTCGCCGCCAAACTGTTGCAGCAATCGGAGCGATTCTTACGCTCGTTACTTTCTCTTACCTCACCGCAAATAAATCACCGCACGCAGTGCGGTTAGCTCTCTTCATCCCGGCCATGATCTTTGCAACGGGCTGGGTTCAATCTCGCAAGAAATTCTGTCTCGCCTTTGGGTTTATGGGAACTTTTAACTTTGGAAAGCTTGGTCAACTCTCGAAGGTTGCCACAAAGGAGGAGCGCGAGATTGATCGTAATACCGCGCTTAATATTCTCGTGCAAGCAATAATTTTGGCCCTTGCCATCACAGGCATCGGCTACTTCTGGCCGAACTAAATTACATATCCTCGTAATTTGAGGGAAGTGTTCCAACTTTTAAGAATTTGAGATACTCCTCAACTACCGCTTCAGGTTTTCCATCTTGAACTAGCGAACCCTTATTCATCCAGATCGCTCGGTCACATAAATCATTAATCGTTGCCAGCGCGTGAGAGACAATCACAATGGTTCGGGCTTCAGCACAGAGTTCGCGCATCTTATTAAATGATTTCTCCTTAAAAGAAGCATCTCCCGCAGAGAGTGCCTCGTCGAGAAGCAAGATATCTGGCTTCATCGAGACGGCAACGCTAAATGCGACGCGACCATACATTCCACTGGAGTAAGTACGTACCGGCATATCAATAAAGCCATCGGGAAGATCAGCGAATTGCGCAATCTCATCCGTCTTCCCTTCAATCTCATCACGGTTCATACCGGCGGCGAGACCACCCAGAATAATATTGTCGCGACCTGAGAGGGCAGGATTAAACCCAACACCAAGTGCGAGCAGGGTAGAAATTTTTCCATTGACTGTAATACGTCCCTCAGTAGGAGGCAGAATTCCGGCGATAGATCTCATCAACGTTGATTTACCTGCGCCATTAGCACCGACGATTCCAAGAACGGAACCGTGCGGTAAATCCATTGTTAAATGCTTAATCGCTTCAACGGTGCGAGTACGAACTTGTTCGCCCTTACTTGCGCGCATCAGAGCGTTCTTCATCGTGCGCTTGGTATCGACATTAATCTTGTATTTAATGGAGAGATCCTCGATGCGAACCGCCAAATTATTTGGCATGGTCACGGGAGTTTTAGATGCGGACGGCAAAATCGCGCTCCCTCGATATAAAGAAGAAACCACCGATGAGAAGCGAACCGATCGCCCACGCGATACAACCGATCAGCTCGCCGGAGGTAGGCGAGATCCCCTTGATCCAGACATTTGAGGTGGAACTTAAAACCGGTCCAAGTGGATTGATAAAGAGAATCGCGCGATGCCAACCGTGCAACATATCGGGTAGCCACAAGACGGGAGAGGCGTAGAGCCAGATTCGCATGGCGTAGCTCAGAAGTTTTGTGGTGTCGCGGAAGTAGACGTTGAGCGTTGCGAAGAGAAGAGAGAGCCCAAACCCGGTAATTCCTACACAAGCAATAATGAATGGGATCCAGAGATAGTTCCAGGTAAAGCCAGGAATTTGGGTCGCCGGAAAGATCCATTTACCGATAACCACAACAAAGATATAGACCGGCAACGTAGGAAGGAATTGATAGAAGGCGCTAATAGTGCTGGAGAAGGGGAGAAGTGCGCGTGGAAAGGCTTGATTGAGGATGAGGCGCCCACCTGCAGTAATTGAAGTCGCTCCCGATGAGATACAACTTTGAGCAAAGTAAAAAGTGAAGAGACCAATCAGAATGTGAGCGAGAGTCGTAATTCCCTCGTTTGATTTCATGCCACCACGAAGAACTGTGACCAAGAGAAAATAGATAGTCGCAAGGAGGAGCGGATTCATCACGAGCCAGACCTTGCCCAGCTTTGAGTCAAGGTACTCCGCCTTATCGGCAAAGCGAGAGAGCTCAATTGCAAATGCGCGCCGCTTCCAAAATTCCTTGAAGTAAGGAATAAGTGGAGGGAGTGAGGCCTTGTGGGGTTCGAAGACCTGGAGGTTTACCGAATTCTCCAGATTTGCGCTCGTATTGCTCACGGGGCTTAGTCTGCCATCTTTCCGGCGACAGGAGTACCGTAAACACTATGGAAATCATTATTCATGCCCGCAATGCTCAACTCGCAGAAGATTTCAAGGGAATTACCACAGACAAATTGCAATCGCTCAATCGATTTAGCGTCACGATCCAGGGAATTAAAGTTGAGATTCAACACGAAGCTAATCCGCGGCATGGCAAGAGTTCGCACGAAGTCACCCTCACCACCCACGGCGCTGGGCCATTTATGCGCGCAGAGGGTAAGGGTCGCAATGATTTAGCTGCCTTCGACGATGCAGTGCAGGCACTTCAATTACAGATTCGCCGCATTCATGAAAAGTCCAAGGACTATGGCCGCGATACTCTGCGCGGAAAAGAAGTTCTCGAATAAATTATCTGAAGACTGTGGTCACTACTATATGACTATGAATCAACTGCTGGATAGCTTCGCCCAGGGTTGGTGGATGTTTTACGAGACCTTGTGGGCGCTCGTTCTTGGCTTTGCGCTCTCTGGTGCGGTGCAAGCTTTTGTTACTCGTATCCAGATGAAGAACTTATTGGGCAATCGTCAGCCGGCATCAATTGCCCGCGCATCATTTTTCGGCATGGTCAGCTCATCCTGTTCGTATGCTGCGTCTGCACTTGCCCGGAGTATCTTTACCAAGGGCGCAGATTTCACCGCTTCGATGATATTTATGTTTGCTAGCACCAACTTAGTTGTGGAACTCGGAATAGTTCTGTGGATCCTGATCGGTTGGCAATTTGCACTTGCTGAATTCGTTGGGGGAGCAATCATGATTCTTCTGCTCTGGGCGATTCTGCCTCGAGTCATAAGTAAGCCTATGGCTAGTCGGGCTCGTGGTTTACGCGAGTTAGAGCTGGCTACCACGATTACTTCTATTCCATTCCGCGAACGATTAAGGAACCGCACGAACTGGAAAGCTGCTGCTGGTTACACCATTGGCGATTTCACGATGATGCGCTGGGAGTTAGTGATTGGCTTTATCGTCTCGGGTTTTGCGGCGGTAATGGTGCCAGCGCAGATCTGGCAATCACTCTTTATCGCTGATCATGGCCTCTGGACGAAGATAGAGAATGCATTAGTCGGACCAGTTATCGCATTTATCAGCTTTGTCTGCTCCGTCGGTAACGTGCCACTTGCGGCCACTCTTTGGCACGGAGGTATCACCTTCGGCGGGACTATCTCGTTTATCTTTGCGGATTTACTCTCACTTCCTTTGGTTCTGATTTACTTGAAATATTATGGTCGAGCGCTAACAATTCGCTTAGTACTCGTCTTCTGGTTTGTGATGAGTCTGAGCGGAATACTCACGGAAGAGATTTTTTCAGCGCTCAATATTCTTCCTCAGCGACACCAGATGAATATGATGATGGGTCACATCGGTTGGAATCGAACGACAGTTCTCAATGTTTGTGCGCCTTTGATTCTCGCCATACTTTTCTGGCTGTATAAGAGTAAGGGCGCTGCGGATACCGAATTCGCGCAAGATCTAGTCTGCGGAATGCAGGTACGCATTGCGGATGCTCCAGCCAGTTGCCAGCATGAAGGGAAGGATTATTACTTCTGCATGCCCGGCTGTAAAGATACGTTCTTAGCTACCCCCACAAAATTTATCAAGGTCTAATTGCTCCCCGGTGGGCAGCTCATTCCAAACTCGGCAATTATTGAATTAGGTACATGGCCACAACCAACCGTTGCGGTTCCAAAATCATTGACGCTCCACTTTCCATCAGCGCGATGGGCAAATCCATATGCCGTATCCGTGAAGGGAAGATAAGGGACGCTGGTGAAAATGATCCAGTTAGGGTCAGATTGTGATGCGCGAATGTGGACAATCCCGGCCAAGTAATAATCCTTACCCTGCTGCGCGCGGCGAACTTCGATCTCGGTCGACTGCGGAACTATCTTCCCGCCGGAATAGTTATCAATATCCATCGCAAATTTATTTGGCAGTTGGCCAATAATCGACCATGGAATCACCACTTTATTTAACTCACCTTGCACATAAGTTTGCCACTCTAAAGTCCAACCTGCTTCGGTGGCGTAGCCCTGAGGAAGTGGGTGGCTAATCTGTTGCTTGACCATCGCAACATCCCAGTTCATCAATGGCGCGTGATGATCGCTGAAGTCGCGAAGTAAGAGATTGATACCATCGCGCAACTTCTGGTCATCGGGTCGCTTATCAGGGGTAACGATGCTACATGAGGTCAATGTCAGTGTGAGAAGCGCTACCACTGCGGTAATCCAGGTGCGCCTCATCTCGCCAGTCTAGCTATCGGAATAGAAAGAATGCGGGTTGCGTTATAGAATTTGGATGGTTGAACTTTCAACTTCCCATTTTTTAGGAGTCTGCGCGTGCCAGCTATAACCGTCTCTGATGTCACCGTTCTTCCTCGTGTCACTTCGGTAGCAGGTGCAAAGCCGCGACGTATCAAGAGCGTGACAACTGCGCCACAAGGCTTTGAGGGTGAAGGTTTCCCGGTCCGACGCGCATTCGCTGGAATTGATTTAGCTGATCTCGATCCATTCATTCACCTTGATCAGATGGGTGAAGTTGAATACGCACCTGGCGAACCTAAGGGAACTCCATGGCATCCGCACCGCGGTTTCGAAACCGTTACTTACATTATCGATGGCATCTTCGATCACAAAGATAATCACGGTGGTGGCGGAACAATTAGTAATGGTGACACTCAATGGATGACTGCGGGCGCCGGAATTCTCCATATCGAAACTCCGCCAGAATCATTGGTGATGAGCGGTGGCCTCTTCCACGGTTTCCAACTATGGGTAAATCTTCCTGCTGCGAAGAAATGGTCAACGCCGGGCTATCAAGATTTACGAGCGAGTGATGTTGCACTTCTTGCTTCGCATGATGGCGGTGCACTCTTGCGAGTAATTGCCGGAGAAGTTGCTGGTCACGAAGGTCCCGGTACAACTCAAACTCCCATTGATATGGTGCACGCAACGCTGCAACCAGGAGCCGAACTTCGACTGCCTTGGAAGCGTCAATACAACGCACTTGTCTATACTCTTGCTGGTTTTGGCAGCGTT
>Ga0136642_1000892_pt1 | contig 14043 bp, 15 predicted proteins | sample LowCatLa1302831Y_FD_115313 | JGI IMG/M metagenome (GOLD analysis project Ga0136642, IMG submission 115313) | Freshwater microbial communities from Lower Cathedral Lake, Yosemite National Park, California, USA - 13028-31Y | ecosystem: Environmental > Aquatic > Freshwater > Lake ... | reverse complement strand
GATGAAAATGCCTAAGCCAAGAGAGAAACGAGCTGGTACAAATTGTGGAATGAACGCTACGGCAAAGACCGCGGCCTTCACATTTGTCAGATTAGTGAGCAACCCTAAACGAAATGCCGCACCAGCCTTGGTCTTTGCACCGGTCTCTACGTCAAACTTTCCGTACTCATTCTTCAATTGAATCAGAGTTTGTACCGCAAGCCCCAACAAGAATGCCACGCCTACATATTTAAGGACATTAAATGCAGTGTGGGACTTAGCAAAGATTGCAGATAGCCCTATTGACGAAAGTGTTCCCCACACGATGAGCCCAGATGAGTTACCAAAGACAGAGAAGAATGCGGCGCGCTTGCCTCCGACCAGACTCTGACGCAAAACCATCGCCACGCCTTGACCTGGGACCATCGCCAACAAGAGAGCAGTTAGTGCGAACGCGGGAATGATCGTTAATAATTGCAGGCTCGAGTTCATGTCCTAAAGGTACCCTTTTGAGGCAATTGCCAACTAATATTTCACAATGATCCAGATCCGCGAGCTGCACAGCCTCGAAGAGCAATTCCATGCACGAATGATCTTCGACTCGGTCTGGCCAGCGGCAAATGAAACGCAAATAACTTCAAACTTGTTGCAAGCGATGGTCCACAGCGGCAGTTACCTTGTAGGTGTATTTGATGGCTCCAAAGTTGTTGGCGCCTCATTTGCATTTCCAGCCATAGAACCCGAGATCCACCTACATTCTCATATGACAGCCTTCATAGATACGCATCGAGATCTTGGGCTCGGAACTGCAGTCAAGATGCATCAGTGGGCGTGGGCAAAAGAGCGCGGATATAACTCCATAACGTGGACCTTCGACCCCCTAGTGAGACGCAACGCCAGACTCAATATTTTGAAACTCGGCGCGGATATCGTTTCCTATCATCCAAATTTCTACGGGAATATGGCAGATGATTTGAATAGCGGAGATGAATCTGATCGACTGATGGTGCGCTGGGATACGCGATCTGAAAAGCCTACCCCACGTGCTGAAATCGTCGATCCACCTTTTGATGCAGAGTTGATAGCACTCCCCCTCGACATTACGGAGATTCGCCACTCTGATCCAGAATTGAGTCAGCGTCTTCGTTACGAAGTACGGGAATCATTTATCAATGCACTCTCCTCCGCTAAGAAGGTTGTCGGATTTTCCGCGCACAATGAATATGTATTGGAGTAGTAATGAAGATTTCTGAATTAGAACTGCGCACCATTAACCTGCCACTGGTACGACCTTTCAGAACATCCTTCGGGACGCAGACCGCGCGCGAGGTCTTGATTCTCAAAGTGACTACTAGCGATGGAATCGTTGGCTGGTCCGAATGCGTTGCAATGTCAGAACCGCTTTACTCTCCTGAATATGTGGCCGGCTCACTTGATCTGATGCGTCGCTTCTTGATTCCTACTCTTTTGCAGGCTGGAGATTTGACTGCGCAATCCGTTGCCCCGCTCTTAGCGCCCTTCCTCGGCTCCCCTATGGCAAAGGCAACTTTAGAAAGCGCTTTGCTCGATGCCCAACTTCATATTGAAAAGCGCAGCCTCGCTGACTTCCTAGGTGCAAACAAGGCGAAGATTCCTTGCGGTGTCTCGGTCGGAATTGCGCCGAACATTCCACAGCTCATCGAAGAGGTAAGCGGCTACATCGCCGATGGATACAAGCGAATCAAATTAAAGATTGAACCGGGATGGGATATCGATCCTGTCGCAGAAGTCCGCCGAAACTGGCCGGATATTCCGCTACAGGTAGATGCCAATCAGGCTTACAGCAGGTCTGATGGCGAATTGCTCTCCAAACTCGACCAATTCGATCTGCTTCTTATAGAACAACCGTTGGATGAACATGACATCTTGGGCCATGCACTTTTATCTAAGCAGGTGCAAACGCCTATCTGCCTCGATGAATCGATCACCTCACTACGCGCCGCGGAAGATGCTCTTGCCCTCAAGGCGACAACGGTCATCAATATCAAACCGGGTCGCGTTGGCGGATACCTCGAAGCGGTAAAGATTCATGACCTCTGTCTCAATGAAGGAATACCTGTCTGGTGCGGGGGGATGTTAGAAACGGGTATCGGTCGCGCGGCGAACGTTGCACTGGCGGCGCTCCCTGGTTTCACTTTGCCAGGTGACACCTCCGCATCTAGTCGCTTCTACCACCAAGACATCACCGATCCATTTGTCATGGAAGATGGCTATTTAGTCGTGCCCCAATCCATTGGCATCGGACGCGTGCCGCACCTGGATTTCTTAGATTCGATTACAACACACAAAGAGACGATTCGAATTTAACTCCAGTGCTCGACGTGGGCTAAGGAGTTTGCGAAGATCAATGGTGCGTCAAAGTCCAAATTCGCAACGTGAAAACTATTGGTGAGTTCGATTCGCTGTCCTGAAATACTTTCGATTTCCGACATAATGATATTTGAGTTTGAAATAGGGAGAACGTGGTCATCAACGCTATGAAAGAGCAAGGTAGGACATTTTACTAATCCCAGGTTGGCGCGGGTCTCCTTAAGCATCTTGTTAAGTTGAACCACGCCTTTGGTCGGCAATACGTCATAACCCCACTCCGTAACATCCGGTTTCTTAATATCGTCTCCAACGGATGATCGACCGGGCTGCACAAGCGCTACCAAAGGTGCAATCTTGATCAGGAACCCAGGTATATGAATCATCGGATTTACTAAACAGATTCCAGCGAGGTCATTCTTCTCCGCGATATTAAGCGTTGTGCCGCCACCCATCGATAGTCCGAAGACAAAGACCTTTGTGCAGATCTGCTTGAACTTATCGACTTCACTTTGCACTCGAGCAGGCCACTCCTGCCACTTCACCGCATTGAGGTCTTGCCACTGTGTTGCGTGGCCAGGTAATCGCACCACTGAAACGGTGTAGCCACGCTCTTCAAAATAGCCCGCCCAAGGGCGCATCGACGCAGGCGAGCCGGTGAAACCATGAACGAAGATGATTCCAATGTCAGCATGCTCATCCCCCTTCGAGAAGTAGTCCTCTAACCATCCTGCTGGTGCATTAGTCGTAGTCATGCCCCTATTTAAGTGCAGTACTCGGGTATCGTCCACCATAATGTTTACAACTCTCTTCTGGATCAAAGTAATAATCGCCCCCGTTATGGTGCTCTCGGTAAGTTACTTACAACGGAGATTTGGCGACCGATTCGGAGGCTGGTTGATCGGCCTGCCGATCACCACGGGTCCATTCATCTTGGTTATCGGACTCCAAGAGGGGGTTGCCTTTGCTGGCCATACAGTCCGCGGAATTTTGCTCGGGCAGGTTGCGCTCATAGTTTTCTGCTGGTCATATGCCTTTGCATCGCTACGTGCTCCCTGGCATCTCGCCATATTTATTGGAACGGTTGCATGTCTCTCGACCGGATACCTCGTAACACAGGTAAAGGTTTCAACCTGGGTGAGTACCCCTGTTCTCATTCTTACTTGGCTGATCGCCATGAAGTGGTGGCCCCACTCTGGCTTGGCCGAAGAGAAAATCACTCCTCCGCGTTGGGAGTTGCCGGTTCGAATTCTGGTAACACTTGCACTGCTAGTAGGTCTCAGCGCTCTTGCTCCTCATGTAGGAGCAAAAGTAGCCGGCGCTCTCTCGACTTACCCGGTCATTGCTTCGGTACTGGGAAGCTTCAATCACCGGCGCTTCGGTCCCACGGCGACCACATCAACTCTCCGCGGCCTAATGCAGACTCTCCCTTTTACGATTGCAATTATCTTTGTACTGGGGCTAGCGCTGCGATGATCAATGTCGGTCAAGTCGCGTAGCCTTTAACTCTTATGGAATCCCTGGCCCTTCACGAGACGACCTTTGTAGTAGTCGATCTCGAAACCACCGGAGGCAGTCCTCATGCTGGAGCTGTCATCACCGAGATTGGTGCTGTCAAGATCCGTGGCGGAATCGTGCTGGGAGAGTTCAAGAGCTTTGTAAATCCACTCGCACCTATTCCGGTATTTATCACCGAATTAACAGGCATAGATAATGAGATGGTCCGTCTTGCGCCGATCATCGACGAGGTCTTTCCAACTTTTCTTGAATTCTGTGGGCCAGAGAGCGAGACGGTTCTCGTCGCTCACAACGCCCCCTTCGATATTGGATTTCTGCAAGCCGCTAGCCGCGAACTCGAGTATCGCTGGCCCAAGTACAAGGTAATAGACACTGTCCGCTTGGCTCGTTCAGTTCTCACTCGAGACGAGGTAACAGATTGTAAATTGGGAACTTTGGCCATCTTCTTCAATACCCAAGTTACTCCAACTCACAGGGCTCTAGACGATGCGCAGACCACGGTCGAAGTACTCCATGCACTCATCGAACGACTTGCTGGCTTCGGCGTTCAAACCTTTGGGGAGCTCGAAAAATTTTCCAAGAAGCGTATCAAGCGCGAACCTAGGCTGATTTGAATTTCTGGGTGAGGGTAGCCCAATTTTTCAAGGACTCTTGGGCCGCGCCGGAATCCACTGCTGCGCTGGCCTCCAAATATCCTTCTGCCAATTGTTCGGTGATTGATTTATCAAAGTCTCCCTTAAATGCCGCTAGCGCGGCTGCAGCATTGAGAAGAACGGCATCCCGAGCCGGGCTCATCTCCCCCGCAAATATCCGAAGCGTTACAGCTGCATTAAATTCGGAGTCCCCACCTGCTAGCGTTTCGATCGGTGCGTACTGAATGCCGAGATCTCTCGGATCGAAACTTTCGATTCGAGAATTTCCGCCGTTGATCTGCATAATTTGAGTAGTCGTGCTTAATGTGATTTCGTCGATTCCATCATCGCCTCTGAAGAGGAATCCCTCTGCCCCGCGCTGAAGCAGGACATCGGCCATGATCGGCATTACTCGAGCCTTGCTCACTCCGATCGCGACCGCGGTCGGTTTCGCCGGATTAGCCAGGGGGCCCAAGATATTGAATACCGAGGCTTGACCCAACTCTTTACGGGCAGGGGCGGCAAATCGCATCGCAGGGTGGAACTTCGGGGCAAAGCAGAACCCGATCCCCAGTTCAGCGACACAGGCGGCAACTTGCTCTCCGTTGAGGTCGATATTCACTCCAAGAGCCTCTAAGAGGTCGGCAGCACCTGATTTAGAGGAAGCTGCGCGGGCGCCATGCTTCACAACTCGGGCCCCGGCCGCGTGGGCGATGATAGCCGCAGTTGTCGAAATATTGATTGTATTTGCCCCGTCGCCGCCCGTTCCAACTGGGTCTACAGCCCTTCCAGAGATGGATATCGGCGCACAGTGCTGGTACATAACGTCGATGAAAGCCTCGACCTCGGCTGCGGTCTCTCCCTTTGCTTGGATACCCAAGAGGAAGGTTTTTATCGTCTCTTTATCGGCCCGATCTCCCAAGATCTCACCCATCGCCCAACTGGCCTGGCTCGCCGCTATATCTTCGTGATCGGCTAATTGGGCAACGATCCGCCCCCAAGAAATCTCGCTCTGTTCCATGCTCCAAATCCTATCTTTCGGGTGATAAGACTCACCCACGATTCTTCGCCCCAATCTCACGCCCATTACTTAAATTCGGGGTAAATCGGGAATAATGCGCCCGTGACCACACTAGAAGCCCCGGCCAAGAACAACCGCCCTAACCTGGTCGCCGTCGGCACCATCGTCTGGCTCTCCTCGGAGTTAATGTTCTTCGCAGCACTTTTCGCAATGTACTTCACCACGCGCGCCGTTCAAGGGCCAAAGATTTGGCTTGAATCAACCGGGATGCTCAATGTGAAGTTCGCTGCCGTTAACACGACGGTGCTTGTACTTTCGTCGGTTACGTGTCAGTTCGGTGTATTCGCTGCAGAGCGTTTCCAAAATCGTCGCACTGGACCGCTTTACAAGTTTTCCAAGTGGGGAATGCGCGAATGGTTCGCTCTGACCTTCTTGATGGGCACTTTCTTCGTAGCAGGACAAGTTTATGAGTATGCCAACCTGGTACGCGATGGTCTTTCACTTTCATCTCGCGCCTACGGTTCGGTCTTCTATATAACAACGGGCTTCCACGGTCTCCACGTAACTGGTGGACTCCTTGCATTTCTCATTGTTTTGATTCGCGTAGCCAAAGCTCGCAAGTTCGGTCATTCCCAAGCGACCACAGCGATTGTTGTGTCTTACTACTGGCACTTCGTCGACATTGTTTGGATCGCCCTCTTCTCTACGATCTACTTGATTAAATAGGAGCTACCTGTGAAACGAATCTCTAGCTTCCGTCGCAACCGCATTGCCGGGCCGATCTTGGTCGTCGCTGCGTTATTCACGATTGGTACCGCCTTTGGAGTTGCATCTGCACTTCCTAGTGCGCAATCCTCAATCACAACCGGGACCTCAACTTTGGTCTCGCAAGGAAAAGAGCTCTTCCTCCGTGGATGTTCCTCCTGTCACGGCTTACATGCAGAAGGTGGATCAATCGCGCCTTCTCTCATTGGTGTTGGTTCGGCCTCGGTGGACTTCCAAGTGGGAACTGGTCGCATGCCCATGGCAGATATGAGCCAACAGGCTATGCAGAAGGCACCTCTTTATAACCCACAAGAAACCGCCGCTCTAGCCGCCTATGTTGCTTCGTTAGCACCCGGCCCAAGCTCGGTAACGAATGAATCTCTCACCTATGAACGTGATGGAAATGCCGCACTAGGCGGCCAGCTGTTCAGAACTAACTGCGCTATGTGCCACAACTTCGCCGGTCAAGGCGGAGCACTTACCAACGGTAAGTACGCACCATCTCTGATGGCCGCTACTCCAAAGATTATTTACGAGGCCATGATCACCGGGCCACAGTCGATGCCTAAGTTTACTGACGCAACGATTACTCCACAGGAGAAGCTTTCAATCATTAAGTGGTTGCAGGCGGCAGAACATGAACAGAATCAAGGTGGAGCATCACTCGGACGGGTGGGCCCAGTGACTGAAGGTCTACTTGGTTGGGTCCTCGGACTCGGCCTCTTAATCGGCGCAGCGGTATGGCTCGCAATGAAGGCGAAATAACATGAGCAATCAGATCGAACGTTTCGAAGATCCTGGTCTTCCCGCCCACGTACACCGCAACGCAGATTCTGATCCACTTGCGGAAAAGCGCGCAGAGCGACAGGTAGCGATTCTCTTTCTCCTCTCTGCAGTTGGAACAGTCCTCACCATCGCCTCTTACATCTACGTGAAGAGCGATAAATATGTATACCTACCCGTAATGGGAAGCACCAATCTCCAACAAATTCTCCTCGGACTCGGCCTCACTGCCTCTACGCTCTTTATCGGTCTGGGCGCGATCCAGTGGGCAAAGAAGTTAATGCCAGATCAAGAAGAGATCGCCGAGCGTCATGAATTTCGCTCCGAAGAAATTGATCGTGACGAACTCGTCGCTACCTTTAAAGAGCGTGGTGCTTCTGCCGGTCTCGGCCGTCGGAGTTTGATCAAGCGTTCCCTTGGAGTTTCACTCGGACTAGTTGGTCTCTCTCCGCTGGTATTGCTACGCGATACAGGCCCTCTTCCCAAAAAATTCTTCACCACGACTAGTTGGACCGCTGGAACCAGACTTCTCCTTGACCCAGCCGGTACACCCATTAAAGCCTCTGATTTAGAAGTTGGTGCTGTCGCCCAGGTTCTTCCCGAACTTCCAGCGGGAACGGAGCGGACCCTTGAGAACACCGGTAAAGATGCCGTTCTCTTAATCCGTCTGCGCCCCGAAGACTTCAACCTCGATGCTCAACGCCTCTCCTGGACACACGAAGGCATCATCGCCTTCTCCAAGATCTGTACCCACATGGGTTGCGCAGTTGCTCTCTACGAACAGCAGACCCATCACTTGCTCTGTCCTTGCCACCAATCGACATTCGATGTTACGCGCGGAGCGAAGGTCATCTTCGGCCCTGCCGCTCGCCCACTTCCGCAGTTGGCGATCACGGTTGATGCAGATGGATATCTCGTTGCGCTGCAATCATTTACCGTTCCAATCGGTCCAAGCTTCTGGGAGCGGAACTCATCTAATGGATAACTCACTACTAACTAACATGGGTGATAAATAATGAAGCCGACTCAAAAAGCTGCAGGAGCGGCCGCAAACTACGTCGATGAACGTACCGGAGCTGCCAAATGGCTGAAGAAGAACCTCACCAAGGTCTTCCCTGATCACTGGTCATTCATGCTGGGCGAGATTGCCCTTTACTCTTTCATCATCTTGCTACTTACGGGAACTTTTTTGACCTTCTGGTTTGATCCTTCCCAGCGCGAAGTGATTTACAACGGCTCATACACGCCACTCAACGGACTGCACATGTCAGCCGCATACGACTCGACCTTGCGCCTCTCCTTTGATGTGCGCGGCGGTTTGTTGATGCGACAGATTCACCACTGGTCGGCACTTATCTTCATGTCTGCCATTGTGGCGCACTTATTCCGAGTCTTCTTCACTGGAGCTTTCCGCAAACCTCGCGAGTTCAACTGGCTCATCGGCGTAGGTCTTCTCACTTTCGGAATTGTTGAAGGGTTCTTGGGCTACTCACTTCCCGACGACCTGCTTTCTGGAACTGGTATCCGCATCGCAGAAGCTATCCTGCAAGCGATTCCTGTCGTAGGTTCATATCTCTCCTTCTTCGCCTTTGGCGGAGCCTTCCCGGGAACTGCCTTTATCCCGCGTATCTTCATCGTGCACGTACTTCTCTTGCCTGGCCTCTTCTTGGCTCTGATAACCATCCACTTAATGTTGGTCTGGTATCAGAAGCACACGCAATATCCCGGCCCAGGTCGCACCGAGAAGAACGTAGTTGGATATCCGTTGATGCCTGTTTATATGGCAAAAGCTGGCGGATTCTTCTTCGTAGTCTTCGGTGTAACCGCATTCTTAGGTGCAGTTGCTTCGATCAACCCGATCTGGCTCGTTGGACCGTACACGCCTGGTCAGATTTCGGCTGGTTCACAACCGGACTGGTACATGGGTTGGCTCGATGGTTTAGTTCGCGCTGCTCCCCCAATTGAAACTCATGCCTTTGGACACACCATTTCGTGGAACATTTTGATTCCTGGATTGATCCTTCCCGGCATTCTCTTTACGGGTATGGCTCTCTATCCATTTATCGAATCGTGGTTTACGGGCGACAAGCGCGAACATCACCTCTTAGATCGTCCACGCAATGCGCCGAACCGCACCGCGCTAGGTGTTACATCGATCGTCTTTATCTTGATTACTATCATCAATGGTGGAAACGACATCATCGCTACGCATTTCCATCTCACCATTAATGGAATTATGTGGTTCACCAGAATTGGTCTCTTCGTAATTCCTCCGATCGCATTCGTTATTACAAAGCGCGTATGCCTCTCGCTACAACGCAGTGATCGCGACCTTGTCCTTCACGGCCGCGAGACCGGTCGCTTGGTAATGATGCCTAATGGCGAGATGATTGAAGTTCACGAGCCACTTTCAGATGCTAAGAAGTGGACGCTCACGCAACATCAACGTCCAGAGGCGCTGCCAGCACCTCTTCCTGCATCTGCATTGGTGGGTCTCAAGGGCAAGTTACGTGCACGGATGAACCGCGCACATGCCACCCAGATTCCCGCACCAACCTTGACCGATCTAAAGGAACTTGGAGAAGGTCACCACTAACTACGTATGTTGATACGTGCAGCCCTTCCTCATGAAGCGCCTTTGCTTCAAGAGTTGATTCATGAACTAGCGCTATTTGAGAAGGCTCCCGAGAACGCGCAGGCATCGCTTGCTCACATCGAAGGTGCCTTCTTTGCTGCCCACCCGGCTGTGTTCTGCGACCTGGTGGAGGATGAATCCGGAGTTGTTCAGGGCTTTGCGATCTGGTTCCTCAACTATTCCACCTGGACTGGCACCCATGGCATCTACCTGGAAGACCTCTTTATCCGCCCAGATGCGCGTGGCAGGGGCTATGGAAAGGCGCTACTGCGCCATTTAGCGGCCATCTGCATCGAGCGTGGCTACCATAGATTGCAATGGTGGGTCCTGGATTGGAATGTAGAAGCGGTCGAGTTCTACAAGGGACTGGGAGCAACTTTTATGGATGAATGGACCGTGATGCGCGTAGATGGTCCGGCGTTACTAGCGCTCTCAGAATTGACTCAGTAAACACGCAGAGAAAACCGAGTCGCGTGACAGATTAGCCACAGGTAAATCCGCAATTCTTATCCCATTGAAGAGGATCGAATACTTCGGTTCACCATGAGGGGGCAGAGATGGCAAATGTGATCGTCGTAACTATTCTGGCCGCGGTAGCCGTTTCTCCCATGGCATACCTAGGAATCATGGCTTCTGCATTGAAGAGTAGCGATAGTACGGATCTAGAACTTAGTGGTGCGAAGTAAGGTCAGGCTTTTCGTATTCCGTAGTAAAGCCAATAATGCTCACGATCAATGATCCGACTGCGATAACAGTTAACCACCAACCAATAACGAGTCCCAGTCCCATGGCACACGCCGAGAGCGCTAGTGGCAATGGCCACCAAGAATGTGGCGAGAAGAAGCCGAGTTCACCGGCTAGATCAGCTATCTCGCCATCGTCATTATCAGAGGGCAACTGACCCATCCGCTTATCGTTGGTCCAGAAATAGAAACCTATAGTCAGAGCCAGTGCGCCGCTCAATCCAATGGCGGTAATGCCTAGAGGCTCTCCCCCTACCTGCCAATAAATAACGTCGACGACGGCATAGAAGATAGCGAGAAATCCAAAGAGTTTGTAGCCAGCTTTCATTTAGTGACCGCCATCCGTGTGTGCCATATGCGGATAATGCAGATCGAAGGCAGGACGCTCAGATCTAATCCGGGGAATCGAAGTGAAGTTGTGGCGTGGAGGCGGGCAGGAAGTTGCCCACTCTAGAGACGCGCCATAGCCCCAAGGATCATCCACAGTCACCTTAGGGGTTTTACGGCTGATCCAGACATTTATCATGAATGGCAACATCGACAGCGCGAGCAAGAACGAGCCGATAGTAGAGACTGTGTTCAAGGTCGTGAAGCCATCGGTGGCTAGGTAATCGGCGTAACGACGCGGCATTCCCTTAATCCCCAACCAGTGCTGCACGAGAAATGTCAGGTGGAAACCGAAGAACAAGGTCCAGAAGTGAATCTTTCCGAGGCGCTCGTTGAGCATATGCCCAGTCATCTTCGGCCACCAGAAATAGAATCCACCAAACATAGCAAAGACCACGGTTCCGAAGAGAACGTAATGGAAGTGCGCGACCACAAAGTAAGAAGCCGATACTGCGAAATCCATCGGTGGGCTTGCCAAGATGATTCCGGTTATTCCGCCGAATAAGAATGTCACAAGGAATCCAAGAATAAATAGCATTGGTGTTTCGAATGTGAGCGAACCGCCCCACATCGTTCCGATCCAGTTGAAGAATTTAACTCCTGTTGGGACGCCAATCAAGAAAGTCATAAAGGAGAAGAAGGGCAGGAGCACTTGTCCCGTCGCATACAAGTGGTGCGCCCAAACTGAAACAGAGAGAGCCGCGATACCAATAGTTGCCGCGATCAAACCCTTGTAGCCAAAGATTGGCTTGCGGCTAAAGACCGGCAAGATCTCCGAAGCGATTCCGAAGAATGGCAGCGCGAGAATATAAACTTCTGGATGCCCAAAGAACCAGAACAAATGCTGCCAGAGCATCGCTCCGCCATTGGCCGAATCAAAGATATGCGAACCAAAGAGGCGATCACTTTCCAAACCTAGGAAAGCTGCGGCCAGCGGTGGGAATGCGAGAAGCACCAAGATTGATGTCAGCAGAATATTCCAGGTAAAGATCGACATGCGGAACATGGTCATTCCAGGTGCACGCATGGTGAAGATCGTTGTAATGAAGTTAACGCCACCCATAATGGTTCCAAGACCAGTAAGTGCTAATCCAATTACCCAAAGATCTCCGCCGATACCGGGTGAGTACTGGCTATTTGCAAGAGGTGCGTAAGCGGTCCAACCGAATGAGGCTGCTCCCCCGGGACTTAAGAAGCCACCGAATGCCATCAGACCACCGAATAGATAGAGCCAGTATGAAAGCATATTGAGGCGTGGGAAAGCTACATCGGCCGCACCAATTTGCAACGGCATAATCACATTCGCAAATCCCACAAAGAGCGGAGTTGCGAACATCAACAACATAACCGTGCCATGCATGGTGAAAACTTGGTTGTACTGCTCGGTGCTCAAGAATTGCAGACCGGGGCGAGCCAACTCAGCACGAAGGACCAGAGCCAAAATTCCCGCGATGATGAACCAAATAAAAGCGGTACTCAAATACAAATAACCGATTGTCTTGTGATCTGTTGAGGTGATCCACTTTACAAAGAGACGACCCTTGGACTTCGACTTGGGTTCAATCGCTCCATATGTGCTTGCAGGTGTGGTTGGTTCGGCAAAAGTTGTCATCGTTATGCCACCTTAAGAGAGTTGATGTAAGCCGTGTACTGAGCAGGGGTAACAACTTTGACCGTAAAGAGCATCTGTGAATGGTCGCGACCGCAGAGGATGTTGCAGCGTCCCGGGAAGGTACCTAGCTTCTCCGCAGAAAATTCGAGGTGGTTTTCTACGTGCGGCAGAGCTTGAATTTGAATCATGTAGGCAGGAATCCAGAAACCATGATCAACATCGCTCGAGGTAATCGTAAAGAGAACTTTTTCGCCAAGAGGCAGCACTAACTCAGGACGTTGTGCCGGGGTCCCAGTAACAGTCGGTGCGTTGGGTGCGTCGTTATAAGTGAACTGCCAAGACCACTGAATTCCATTGACATGAATGTTATGAGGCGCGGTAGCTGCAGTGTCGACCTTCATGATGCGCGACTCGTCGCGCGCGGTGTAACCAAATAGAACTGCCACGATCAAGAATGGGATAAGCGTGTAGGCAACTTCGACGGGAATGTTGTAACGCGTCTGCTTCGGAAACTCTTCGCTCTTCTTGCGGTGAAAGACGATGGGCCAGAAGATCAAGATCAGCGTAATGACGCCGACAACGGCAGCCGCATACCAAGCCCAGTACCAGAGTGGACCGGTTGTGTTATTGACGCTCGACGCTCCCTTAGGAAAACCCAGACCAGAAATATTTTGGTTGGAGCAAGAGGTGAGCAGCAGTGTGCTCGTCGAAAGGGCTAAAAGTCCGATAATTCGGCGGGTACGACGCATAGGGAGAAGGATAACCATCTCGCTCGCTAAGCGTGTCCACGGCGGGTACCGTTCTCAGGGTGGGTTCAATCACAAGCCAATTCCAGCGCGAGACCCCCCTCCACCCTGCCGCTCGGGCCTTTCTAGCAGATGCCTTCGACCGAGGATGGGCCGACCCCACCAAGATTCATGGGCAATCCCGTCAAGCGGCCATCTTGCTCAACGAGGCGAAGGAGATCTTTTCCTCGCACTTAGGCATCCGCAGCGACCAAGTGGAATTTCTCTCAGATCCGGCTCTGGGCTTCCACCTGGGGACCTCCGGGCTCCTGCAAGAGTCATCTCAATTCTTTTATTCGGCGATTGATCGCTCTGAAATCTTCGCCATTGCAGAGCCGCGGGGTGGGGAGAAGATCAAGGTAGCGCTGGATGGATCTATCGACTACCCCCAGGGACGCCCGACTGATCTCCTAACCTGGCAGACGATAAACGGGGAGACCGGAATCATCGCGACCCATCCCCAGAGTTTCGCCGGAAAGCTATTTGTGGACGCGACCGCATCGGGTGCGGATATCTCTCTCCCAGAAAACTGGAGCACCGCACTTTGGAATTCACGAGCGTGGGAAGGCCCATCTGGAATTGGCATCTTCGCCGTGGCCGATAAGGCATCCTGGCGTAACCCACTCCCCCATATTGACCAGAGAATTTCCAGTTACGAATTTTCCATTCCGCTTGTGATGGCAAGTGCAATAGCACTCGAAGCACACTCCCGCGATTATGCAGAAAGACGTGGCGCCATATCGGGCTTCAACAATCGAATTCGAAATTTCTTGAAGACTGAGATTGGTGATGTCGATATCGCAGGAATTTCTACAGCCACCGTGCCTTATTTGCTCT
>Ga0136642_1000891_pt1 | contig 14063 bp, 16 predicted proteins | sample LowCatLa1302831Y_FD_115313 | JGI IMG/M metagenome (GOLD analysis project Ga0136642, IMG submission 115313) | Freshwater microbial communities from Lower Cathedral Lake, Yosemite National Park, California, USA - 13028-31Y | ecosystem: Environmental > Aquatic > Freshwater > Lake ... | reverse complement strand
TTGAGTACCAAGTGCGACTGCAGAGATGATGATGAGCAAACCAGAGAAGGCATACCAACGCTTCTTCTTTGCAATGAAATCAATAGAGGTTTCTCCGCGATAGAGGCGGCCACCAATTCCAGAAAGAGCCATTAGAGGTCATCCTTTCCAACGATAGTAACAACACCCAAACTTTTAGCCGACAATCCTGAGAGAGGTCGACCTTGGGAATAGAAGGCAACTCGGGAAAGGACTGTGACAAATGGCTTAGTAAAGAAGAAGACAACGATGAGGTCCACAAAGGTTGTTAGCCCGAGTGTGAATGCGAAGCCTCGTACGCCGCCTACAGCGAAGAAGTAGAGAAGTGCAGCAGCGATCAGCGATACAAAGTCAGCTACAAGAATTGTTCTGCGTGCTCTCTGCCAACCGGTTTCAACCGCCGTGCGAAGAGATCTTCCATCACGAACCTCGTCACGAAGACGTTCAAAGTAAACAATGAATGAGTCTGCGGTAATACCGATCGAGACGATCGCGCCTGCGATACCGGCCAAGGTCAATGTGAATCCAATCCACTTACCAAGAAGCAAGAAGGAGAGATAGGTAATTGAACCAGCAACAACGAGTGAACCGACGGAGACAAGTCCAAGTCCGCGGTAGTACAAGAGAGAGTAAAGAACCACGAGAATCAATCCAATCAACCCTGCGAGAAGTCCCGCATGCAGTTGATCTGCTCCCAATGTTGGTGAAATTTGATTGATCTCTTGCACGGATAGTGCGAGAGGAAGAGCGCCGTACTTCAACTTATTTGAAAGATCGGTCGCATCAGTCTGGGTGAAGTTTCCAGTGATCTGGGCTGAACCAGAGTTGATTGCTTCGTTGATACGAGGTGCGCTCACGACAAGCCCATCAAGAACAATCGCAGCCTGGTTTTGTGGTGATGCAAGTGAAGTCACTCGCGTTGTGAGCTTTCCAAAAGCGTTGGTACCGGCACCGTTAAAACTTAGGAGCACTGTCCATCCATTGCCATTGGTGTTATCAAGAACTGCATTCGCTTTTGCAACTTGATTTCCTTCTACTTCTGCTGGAGCCAAGATGTACTTTGACGCTCCATCGCGCGAACAAGAAATCAATGGCGCCGCTGGATCATCAATAGTTCCACCCTGACGATTGGCTGGCACTGTGCAATCCAAATTCTTAAATGCTGCATCTAACTGGGCATTAACACCAGATGGGAAGGATGCAGACGCAGGAGATGTTACTTTCTTGCCAGACTTAGAAGTCGTTGTTGTAGTCGCACTCGACGTTGAAGAGCTGGTTGCATTACCCGCGCCGACTGCGAGTACTTGACGGAATCGCAACTGTGCAGTTGCGCCAACGAGATCGACAACACGACTACTTGAATTGCCTGGAACGGAGACGATGATGTCTCCATTGCTCTGCGATGAAACTTCACTCTCGGCAACACCGAGTGAATTAACGCGCTGACGAATAATCGCTACAGCCTGATCAACTGCTGACTTATCCACCTTGGCACCATTTGCAACCTTTGGCGCGAGCGTGACGCTCGTTCCCCCACGTAGGTCAAGACCTAGCTTGAGCTTTGTGTCACCCTGAAAGATCGCAAGCGCCGCAAAGGCGATGAATACGACCATAAGTGCGGCGATGGTCCGGCCGGCTTTGGCAGGCTTCTTAGTGGCTTTCGAAATATTTGCAGACATAGGAGGGAAGTCTAGGCATCAAAGGCTGGTGTGTCGAAAAGGTTTGGATTTTGAGCGGCGCCACTCACCGGTGGAGTCAGGCCCAGATGTTGCCACCCTGCAGCGGTCGCTACTCGACCTCGGGGTGTTCGGGCTACAAATCCAGCCCTCACTAAGAATGGCTCAGCCAGAGTCTCTACAGTCTCGACTTCTTCACCAATCGACATCGCTAGGGTCGAAATCCCGACAGGGCCTCCTGAAAATCTCTTAATTAAGATCTCGAGGAAGGCACGATCCAGCCGATCCAGGCCAATATCATCGACCTCGTACATTGCAAGGGCGGCCATCGCATCACCGATTGTGATGGAGCCATCGCCGTGTACCTGCGAATAATCTCGAACTCTTCGCAGAAGTCGATTCGCTATTCGAGGGGTTCCACGCGATCTAGAGCCGATCTCATCGACCGCTTCAGTGCTTATTCCAATACCAAGTAATTCGGCGCTTCGTTCAACGATGCGCGAGAGCTCTGCACTTTCATAATAATCAAGTTGCGCTGTAAACCCGAAGCGATCTCTCAATGGGCTCGGTAATAAACCAGCGCGGGTTGTTGCTCCAATAAGGGTGAAGTGAGGCAACATCAATGGGATCGCCGTTGCTCCTGCGCCTTTTCCAACAATCACATCCACTCGGAAATCTTCCATCGCGAGATAGAGCATCTCCTCAGCAGGACGTGACATCCGATGAATCTCATCGAGGAAGAGAATTTCGCCTTCAGAGAGAGAGGAGAGAATCGCTGCCAAATCTCCAGCGTGCTGAATGGCGGGTCCACTTGTTACGCGAATAGGAGCTTGCATCTCTGCGGCGATAATCATCGCAAGTGTTGTCTTTCCTAAACCAGGAGGGCCGGATAAAAGAACATGGTCTGCTGCGGCACCGCGTGCACGAGCAGCCTTCAGAAGAAGATCAATCTGATCAGCAACTCTCTTCTGCCCAACAAACTCACCAAGATCTTTCGGCCGAAGCGCTAACTCTTGAGAGCGCTCTTCATCATCTGATCCGGCCGCCGCAATACTCATGACCTACGACCCCGCATCTGAAGGGCTTGCTTTAATAGCACTTCACGTGAAAGTGAATCTGCATCTGGGTTCTCCGAAGCCACGCCATCAACAACATCTGCTGACTCTTTTGCAGAAAAACCTAGGGTAACTAACGCATCAATTAATTCATCTTTCCACGACGAACGAGGGCGAGAGTTCGAAGAGTGTGTTGGAACAACTTTCTCTTTCAACTCTAGAATCAAACGCTGCGCACCCTTTTTGCCTAGTCCCGGGATCTTCTCCAGGATTGATGCATCTGCACTGAAGATAGCGCTAATAAGTTGGGGGCTCTCATAGATATTGAGCGCCGATTGTGCGACCTTGGGGCCAATACCTGTCACAGTCTGGAGAAGATCGAAGAGGACGCGCTCGTCTACGCTCTCGAAACCATAGAGAGTGAGCGCATCTTCGCGAACAAGAAGGGTTGTAAAGAGCGATGCACTTTTCCCAATCTGCATCGTGGCGGCATGACGGGGTGAAATCTGCACAAGCATTCCTACTCCACCTACTTCGATAACAACAGATGATGGTGAGATAGCTTTAACAACTCCACTGAGTGAGGCGATCATCGAGCAAGCACCTTCAATCTCTGCTTCTCTTTCTTAACAGCTTCTTGCAGACGTGCATCACTGCTCCCCCGCCAGATATGACAGATCGCAAGAGCGAGAGCATCAGTACTATCGACAGGTTTAGGGATTGATTCAAGTTTTAAAATATTTTGAACCATGGTAGCCACTTGCTTCTTATCTGCACGACCTGAACCAGTCACCGCAGCTTTCACTTCGGTTGGCGTATGCATGGCAATAGGGATCCCTTTGCGTGCAGCTACGAGGAGTGCAACCCCCGCTGCCTGGGCAGTAGACATCGCTGTCTTAACATTCAGTTGTGAGAAGACTCTCTCAACCGCAATAACATCAGGCTGATACTCATTAATCCATAGGATTAACTGCGTCTCTAATTCAAGGAGACGTAACTCGAGGGTGAGCTCTGGTGACGTCTTGATGACGCCAACGCCGAGCATCTCTAAATTTTGATGCGAACGACGGAGCACAATGCCAAGGCCACAACGGGTTAAACCTGGGTCGACTCCTAGAACTTTCACCTTGATAGCCTAGCGATGAGCAGACTTAGTCAGGCTTCTTTTATCCAAGGCTCGCCATAACCTCATCGGATACATCGAAGTTGCCATAGACATTCTGGACGTCATCGAGCTCTTCAATCGCATCGATTAAGTCAAAAACCTTCTGAGCTGTCTCTGCATCGAGAGGGATCATCAGCGATGGTAAGAATGATGAGTCGGCGGATTCGTAATCCATACCTGCTTCTTGAAGTGCTGTACGCACCGATACTAGATCTGAGGCCTCGCACACGACCTGCCAGTTATCACCAAAGTCATTCACTTCTTCGACACCATGTTCGATGACAGCTTCCAAAATCGCATCTTCAGTAATTTTTCCATCACCTTTTGAAAGCAGAACAGTTCCCTTTCGGTTAAAGAGATAGGCAACAGAACCCGGGTCGGCCATATTTCCGCCATTTCGTGTTACTGCCACGCGGACTTCGGATGCAGCGCGATTGCGGTTATCTGAAAGACACTCGATCATCAGGGCAACTCCACCAGGTCCATAACCTTCGTACATGATGGTCTGGTAATCAGCGCCGCCAGATTCAAGTCCAGCACCACGCTTAATTGCGCGATCAATATTATCTGCAGGAACCGAACTCTTCTTCGCCTTTGTTACAGCATCATAAAGAGTTGGATTTCCGACCATATCGGCGCCACCATTGCGAGCCGCTACTTCAATTCCTTTGATTAACTTCGCAAAATTCTTAGCACGACGCGAATCAATGATCGCTTTCTTGTGCTTGGTTGTCGCCCATTTGGAATGGCCTGACATGGAACACCCGCCCTTTAATCGATTGAGTTTGCCTGAAATATGTTGAGAAGTTTACCTCTTAGTTGCTGTGCTTTTTGCGGCGATCTCATCGAGGAAGAACGAGTGCACGCGGAAATCATCGGTTATCTCTGGGTGAAATGAGGTCGCAAGAAGATTGCCTTGGCGAACGGCCACGGGATGGTTCCCCGATTCAGTGGCTACCGTTGCAAGAACTTCAACACCGGCACCAAGACTCTCAACCCAGGGAGCTCGGATGAAAACTCCTCTGATGGCTGGTCCTGCGACTGCCCTAAATTCAATATCGCTTTCAAATGAATCAATCTGTCGACCGAATGCATTGCGACGGACTTTCATATCAATTCCACCGAAACTCTCTTGCCCAAGGGCTGCACCTTCAATCTCATCAGCGAGAAGAATCATTCCTGCGCAAGATCCATAAACAGGTAGACCCGCTTTGATAGCGCTCTGAATCGGTTCAAGGAGTCCAAAACTTCTTGCGAGTTTTGCAATCGTTGTCGACTCACCACCAGGAAGTATTAGCGCATCAATCCCCTGTAGTTCTTCTGCTCGATTCAGGCCAAAAGCTTCATGGCCACATAGTTCAACGCTACGAATGTGCTCCCTGAAATCACCTTGAAGTGAGAGAACGCCAACCTTTAAGCGAGGCAATTACCAACCGCGCTCAGCAAGTCGATGAGGTTGAGGAATATCTGCGACGTTGATGCCAACCATTGCTTCACCGAGACCGCGTGATACATCGGCCACAATCTTTGCATCGCTGTAGTAAGTCGTTGCCTTCACGCATGCTGCTGCACGTTGTGCTGGGTTTCCAGATTTAAAGATTCCAGAACCGACAAAGACTCCATCGGCACCCAACTGCATCATCATCGCTGCATCGGCTGGAGTTGCGATTCCACCAGCGGTGAAGAGCACAACGGGAAGTTTGCCGGTTTGAGCAACCTCTTTAACAAGCTCATATGGCGCAGACATCTCTTTTGCTGCAACATAAATCTCATCTTCGCGCATTGACGATAAGCGGCGAATCTCGCGGAACATTGTTCGGATATGTGTTGTCGCATTGGAAACGTCCCCGGTACCAGCTTCACCCTTTGAGCGAATCATCGCGGCACCTTCATTGATACGACGAAGCGCTTCGCCAAGATTTGTCGCTCCGCAGACAAATGGCACGGTGAAATTCCACTTATCAATATGGTTCTCATAGTCAGCCGGGGTTAGAACCTCAGACTCGTCGATGTAATCCACGCCGAGTGATTGCAAAATTTGCGCTTCAACGAAGTGGCCAATACGCGCCTTCGCCATCACGGGAATAGATACAGCGGCCTGAATAGCTTGAATCATGTCGGGGTCAGACATACGCGCGACTCCGCCTTGCGCACGAATATCTGCAGGGACGCGTTCAAGCGCCATCACTGCTACCGCGCCAGCATCTTCAGCGATCTTCGCTTGCTCAACATTGACGACATCCATGATGACGCCACCTTTAAGCATCTCAGCCATGCCACGCTTAACGCGTCCTGAACCTGTGACCTTCGAAGTCGAATCGCTCATTCTCATCTCCATACAATCGTCGTCGAGTATTTCTACTCACTTACTTAATAGGGTCTATTAGAATCTAAGTCTACTTCTTGCTAGACGGGCTCGCAGCCGGAGTTTCAACCGGGTAGGTGAAGCTCGGATCGGTATCGGTGAGCGCAATCCAGATCTGACCGGTAGCGAAGTGAGCGGGAGTACCATCTTTGAGCGTCCATGAAGTCGCAACTTCAGGGCTGCTTCGATTCCAGAATATAGGAATCGCGCGGCCATCTCGCATCAGATATGCCGACCCGGAGCCAACAGTCTGGCTAAAGGGAGTTACCCCACCTTCGCGATCGTGATAAATAGAAGGAGTAATCACGACTTTCTGGATGATTAACGTAGGTGATCCCAATGGCAGGCCATTGGCGGCAAGATCTGGCTTTCCGTCGTAACCCATAAGCCATCGTTTTTCCACCGCTGACCATGTTGCCGAGTATCGAGATGCCGGCCACTTGATTGCGACAGAGGTGACTACCTTTCCTCCACCCGGCGCACTTCCAAAGGTCCACCCTGGATCTTTCGGTAGATCAATTTTTCTCTTCTCAACATCGATCGTCTTTGTTAAAAGCAATTTTGGATGGACGATCAAATTCGTTGGAGCAGATCGAAGCGGGTCACGAGAGTAGATCGAAGGAGGTTCACGGTCTGCGCTGATATTTTCTAGATTCGCCTCTCGAATCTTTGGATAGAAGAGAGTCTGTGCTCCACTGAAGACAAATCCAACGTGGCCGTATTGCGCGAGGATATCTAGATCGCTGATGCGCGCCGATCGGACGGGGCCGACTTCATCAGGGAGAGTCTTTGGATTTGAAAAGATCGAAGCGATGCGCGTAAGTCCGCCCTCGACTTGCTCGATATAAATGACATCTGCTTTATCAAGATTTAACTGTGGATGAGCTGGTGCAGTGTCATCGATCTTGATTGCAAGGATTGGACCATTACCTCCTGCAAGATTTGTATATCTATTTGGCGTTCCAGGATCGGTTGCAGGCTTACCGCTCTTACTCCCAGCTCCACCACATCCAGCGAGAAGAATGATGCTCGCACATGCTGTGATCGAGAGAAGTTTATTTCGCAATGTCACAGCTGATCATCCTCAAAGGAATAGTGGAATGGAAGTTTCGCACGTCCTGCCAAGTGGAAGAGCTTGAAGACAAGCTTCGATCTAACATTCTCTACTGCAGAGACAGACTCAAGATGGATAGAGATAGCAAAACGTATCTTCTCTGTGATGTCTGTGAGTCGATCCAAAAGAGCAACTTTGATATGAATCTCACCAGCAATCGCTGACTCACGCAAGACCTTCAGTGATTCAGATAAGAGGGATTCAGCTTCGTTACGATCTGTCATAGGTGCTTCACGGCTCTCATAAGCCGAAGCCGTAAGGAGCATGTCCAGCGATGGATCCAATTCACTCTGGTGGGCGATCTCAAGTGCAAGTGCGGCTCTTCGTTGAAGAAGAGCATCGAGGTGTTCCCAAGAAGTTTCAACTCGGTGATGGAGTCGATCTAAACGAGAAGCAGAGAATGATAAATACCATGCAAAAAGTAGGAACATGAGAAGAATTACTAGGAACTTACTCATTAGATCTAAACCTCTTCCATGGTCGATTCTCTGAAGCTAAAGAGACTCCCTTGCCTGAAGCAAGTGCGAGTTCATAGACATCGGCAATTTCAGTTGCAACGCTCTCCCACCCATATCTTTGTGCTGCGTGTAATGCCAGCCCGCTCTTCACATCTCTCTCTTGCTTGCCCTGAATGACAGCAATAACTGCCCTTGCTAACGAGTTCGAATCCCCCGCAGTGAACAATCTTCCGAACTCTCCATGAGAGAGCACCTCAGCAAATGCCGGAATATCACTTGCAACGATTGCAGCACCAGCAGCCATCGCCTCCGTCAAGATTATTCCAAATGATTCACCGCCGGTGTTCGGCGCGACATAGACACTCAGAGATCGCAGGAAATCCGCCTTTTCACTCTCGGATAACCGGCCTAAAAAGGTTATGCGTGCGCGGTACTGGGCAGGAATTGACTTAAGAATTCCATCAGGATCACCAGGTCCTGCAACAAAGAGTTGGAACTTTGGAAGGGCCTTTGCAATCACAGGTAGCGCTGCAAGAAGAACTTCCAAACCTTTGCGAGGTTCTTCAAATCGCCCAAGGAATCCAATGCTTTGGTCTGATGACCACTCTTCCCTGCTCTTTGCGCCAGAATATTTACTGAGATCAATTCCATTTGGAATTACTACTGCATCTGTTTGAAAATGTTCGCGCAAGGTGGTTCTCGCCATCTCAGAGACAGCAATACGAGCGGTTAATTTTTCAATAATAGGTTCGAGAATTGGACCGGCTGCAACAAGAGTTCTCTGTTTGGGTGATGCGGTATGAAAAGTTCCAACCATCGGCCCTTCGGCAGCCCAACAAGCGATGAGCGATAGAGATGGCACTTCAGGTTGATGTAGGTGCAACAGATCAAAGTTGTTACTAGCTATCCACTGACGAACTCTCGACGTTGCAACCGGACCGAAGGCCACGCGTGCAACTGATCCATTAAAGGGAACTGAGAGAGGTCGCCCAGCCGAAACTAGCCATGGTTCGAGAACTACGCTCTCATCACTGACGGGAGCGATGACAGAGACGTCATGGCCGCGCCCAATGAAATATTCCGCCAACTCCTTGATATGGATTTGGACTCCACCCGGCGTATCCCAACCATAGGGGCAGACCATTCCAATCTTTGAGCGAGCGATAGTCACGATGCACGCTCCACGAAGTCGCCATCGATCCAAATTCTCTGCAACATATGCCAATCCTCTGTATGCAATGTGATGAGTCTCCCAAAACGATCGGCACAGATCTGGGTCATTGCAGCGATCTTCGATGATTGATCGCCCTCATCTGGGATGGGAATCTCTGATTCAAAGATGATCCTGATACCTGATGTTTCATATTTAACGAATGCAGTAATTAATGGAGCGCCTGTCTGAATAGAGAGAAGAGCAGGTCCAACCGGCATACGAGATGGTCCACCTAAGAACTTAACCTCGATACCGCTTCGAGATAGATCTCTATCGGCGACCAGTGCAATCAGGCGATTTGAGCGTAAACGTTGTGCCAAGGTGGCAAGTGCACGAGTGTTTGCATCGAGAACTTCCATACCGATTGATTCACGATATGCCAAAAATTTCCGAAAGAGCTTCTCTGGTTTTAAATGCTCAGCAACCGTTACCAGTGGTGCTCCGCTTGCACAAAAAAATGCACCTGCATGATCCCAATTGCCAGCATGTGGCAATGAGACGATGACTCCGCGTCCGGCAATCAGTGGATCGCGTAGGAAATGTTCATTCTCAACGACAACGCTCTTCATCGTCGACTCGCGACTCCACGAAGGCAATCTAAAAGTGTCACACCAATATCGCATATAGGAACGCATGCCTTGTTGAACGAGAGCTTCCAACTCTCTTTCATCGAGTTCTGGTCGAACTCGAGCAAAATTGCTACGCATTCTCTTAACTGCCGAGGGATTGCGACGGTAAACCTGCTCACCTATCCATCCAAATATCCCATAAGCGGTTCGCGCAGGAAGGGCACGCGTAATACGCCATGCGGTTGCATATGCCCAATATGAGAGAAGCTCACTCATCGTGAACCCATATAGACGATGAGCATGCGCTGGAAGACAGTTATCACCGAGAGGACCAAGAGAAGCCAGAGACCGATTGAGAAGATATATGGAATGCCGAGACCACTTAGGCCTGCAGTCAAAAGAATAATGATGAGCCGTTCGGTGCGTTCGGCAATCCCGCCATTGCATTCAATATCCAGAGCCTCAGCTCGCGCTTTGATGTACGAAATCAGTGAACCGAGAATGAGAACCACGAGGATCAATGGAACGTTTCGATCTTTTGAATGTGAAAACCAATATGCCATCGGGCCTAATATAGAAGCATCCGAGATTCGATCGAGTGTGGAATCTAGAAGCGCTCCCCATCGTGAGGTTGATCCTGAGATTCTTGCCATAGTTCCATCAAGAAGATCGAAGAGAACAAATAAGGTGGTCACAATCGCCCCTGCAAGGAAGTGCCCACTTCCAAAGAGAAAGATTGCGGCGATCGAGGATCCAAGTCCACCGATAGCGCTCATTACATTGGGTGTGATTCCAGCCCGAAGTAACCCGCTACATAATGGCGTGATCGCTCGGGTGACAGGCGCCTTAATTGATCGTTGAAGCATTGATCACATCGTAGAGTTCGGGACTATGGCAGACCTAATTTCACACGGGCTCAACGTCCACCTAGTGGGCCAGGGGGCGATGGACCTAGCCGTCGCGCTTGGGGTTTCAAGCTCTGATCTTGAATCTGCAGATGTCGCGGTTTTTCTCGTGAGCGCGAAAGATGGCATCGTCCGTGCCGACTCAGATAAATGGCTCGTTGCGCGAGATTTATATATTCCATCGATCGTGGTTATTACAGATCTCTCTGCCGCAAATGAAACTGACTTTGAAGATATGGCAGCGATCGCTGGCCGAATCTTGGATCCAGTAGTCACTCCATATCTCGTGCTTCATCAAGAAGATGGCTCGCCCATTGCGCTCATTGATCTGCTCACACAGAAGATTCGTGACTACAGCACTGGAGTCCTTGTCCATGGCGATAGCGAACATGAGCATCAAGAAGTTGTCTCCGAATTTAGAGATGAGTATCAAGAATTAATCGAAGCGGCCGGCGAGGAAGCTTTTGAGAATGGATTGCTCTACCCAGCAATTCCTTGGATTCAAGGTGGAGCGATGGGATTATTAGAAATTGTTGGCTATCTAAATCGAATTCCAATTACTCGCTAAATCATCTCGCGTCTGTGAAAGAAGCTGTGGTAGAACTTTTGTCTGACCAATGATCGGCATAAAGTTTGCATCACCTGACCAACGCGGCACGACGTGGTTGTGAATATGTTCAGCCACGCCAGCACCGGATAACGCACCTTGGTTCATCCCAAGATTGAAACCCTTTGCATTCGAGACCTTGCGTAGAACCTTCATCGCGTGGGAGGTCAGAGAGAAAATCTCATTACGTTCTTCCTCATCAAGATCTGTCAGATCCGCAACGTGACGATACGCGCAAATTAAGAGATGCCCAGCGTTATAGGGATAGAGGTTCATCACCACATAGGCCTTCACTCCGCGATGCACGATTAAAGCTTCGCGGTCATCCAACTTTGGAACACGGCAGAATGGACATTCAATATCGTTCTCAGGAAGTGGACGATTCTCCCCGGATAGATAACTCATCCGATGTGGCGCCCACAATCTTGACCAGGAGTCAGGGATACCTGCTCCCCCAGTGAAGGATTCTTCGCTCATAGTTAAACCTGAGTGCGTTCGGTGACGACCTTCAGTACTTCTGCAATCGCTTCATCGATAGGAATTCCATTGCGCTGTTCTCCATCGCGATAGCGGAATGAGACAGATCCTGCGTTTTGATCCTCTTCGCCAGCAATCATCATGAAAGGAATTTTCTCAAGCTGTGCATTACGGATCTTCTTCTGCATACGATCATCTGAAGTATCAGCATCTACGCGAATGCCAGCCTTACGCATCTTCGCTGCAACTTCTTGTAGGTATGGAAGGAATGTATCCGCTACTGGGATTGCTCTGACTTGAACTGGTGCAAGCCATGGAGGGAATGCTCCTGCGTAATGTTCGGTGAGAACTCCGAAGAATCGTTCGATCGAGCCAAAGAGTGCCCGGTGAATCATCACAGGTTGTTGACGCGATCCATCACTTGCCTGGTACTCAAGATTGAAACGCTGTGGGAGTTGGAAATCAACCTGGATCGTAGACATCTGCCACGTACGACCGATGGCATCCTTCGCTTGAACAGAAATTTTTGGACCATAGAAAGCAGCACCTTCTGGGTCATCAACGAGTTGGAGATTTCGCTTCTCAGCAACTACACGCAGCGCATCCGTTGCTGCTGCCCAATCCTCATCAGAGCCAACAGATTTCGCTGGGTTGCGAGTGGAGAGTTCAAGATAGAAATCTTCAAGGCCGTAGTCGCGGAGCAAGTTGAGTACAAAGGTGAGCAATGAATCCAGCTCGCCTTGCATCTGCTCTTTTGTGCAATAGATATGTGCATCATCTTGTGTGAAGCCTCGAGCACGAGTGATGCCGTGGATAACACCAGATTTTTCATAACGATAGACCGTTCCAAATTCAAAGAGACGCAGGGGTAGGTCACGATATGAACGAGGATTAGATTTGTAGATCAAGTTATGGAATGGGCAGTTCATCGGCTTCATGTAGTACTTCTGGCCCGCCTTCTTTACGGTGCCGTCAGCGTGGTACTCCTCATCCATCACCATCGGTGGATACATACCTTCTGAGTACCAATCCAAGTGGCCTGACGTCTCAAAGAGGGCAGCCTTGGTGAGGTGTGGTGAGTAAACGAATTGGTAGTTCTCTTCTTCGTGGCGCTTTCGCGAATAATCTTCCATCGCTCTACGAATAATTCCACCCTTGGGATGGAAGACAGCTAAACCACTTCCAATCTCTTCCGGAAATGAGAAGAGGTCGAGTTCTGCGCCTAGTCGACGATGGTCTCGCTTCTCAGCTTCTGCAAGGAGATGTAGATACGCATCCAACGCTTCCTGTGACGGCCATGCAGTTCCATAAATACGTTGCAACATCGGGTTCTTCTCAGAACCGCGCCAGTAAGCACCAGCCGAACGCATCAATTTAAATGCTGGAATGTGTTTTGTTGAAGGCAGATGCGGTCCACGGCATAAATCTGACCAGACTGGTTCGCCATCCCGGCCTAAGTTGTCGTAGATGGTGAGCTCTGCTCCCCCGACTTCAACACTTGATTCATCATCGTGACCAGATTTCAGGCCAATCAATTCACATTTGTATGGCTCACTCTTTAACTCAATGAGGGCATCTGCTTCGGTAGTAATGCGCCGACGAAATCTCTGGCCCGCTTTGACGATTTGCGCATCGCAGATTCAAGTTTGATTAAATCATCTGGAGTAAAAGGCTTCTCGGGATCAAAGTCATAATAAAAACCATCGGTAATAGGAGGCCCTATTCCAAGTTTTGTTTCAGGGAAAACTTCCTGGACTGCTTGCGCTAAGACGTGCGCGGTTGAGTGGCGCAGGACAGCAAGTCCGTCAGGAGATTCAATGGTGATTGACTCGACAAGATCGCCATCAGCGAGCCCTGTCCAGAGATCTCGGATCTGCCCATTGATACGAGCGACGACGACAGAACTTTGGTCGGCGAAGAGGTGGGTCGGACGTTGGTCGGGTGCAATCTCCCGGAGGCCACCATCGACGGTGACTGTGATATTTGCACTCATGTGCGCAGGTTATCAACAACTCCATCTCGATCGATTCAACTGCCTTTCCATTGCGGCGCTCATACGGTTGGCGCAGGCTGGGGTCTGTACGCTAGATTTGCCCCTCTGACTTACTGGGTAACCAGAAAATCAGTATGCGGACGTAGCGCAGTTGGTAGCGCGGAACCTTGCCAAGGTTCAGGTCGCCGGTTCGAACCCGGTCGTCCGCTCGCAGGAAAAATGGTCGGATGGCCGAGAGGCGAGGCTCAGGACTGCAAATCCTGCCACACGGGTTCAAATCCCGTTCCGACCTCCATTCTGCAAAGCATGGAAGTACCACCGTTCTTCTTTAAGATTTTTAGGAGACTAGAAGTTTTAGATGGAGAGAAGTAGCAAGGATCGTTGGCTCAGCGGTAGAGCACCACATTGACATTGTGGGGGTCACTGGTTCGATCCCAGTACGGTCCAC
>Ga0136642_1000890_pt1 | contig 14065 bp, 35 predicted proteins | sample LowCatLa1302831Y_FD_115313 | JGI IMG/M metagenome (GOLD analysis project Ga0136642, IMG submission 115313) | Freshwater microbial communities from Lower Cathedral Lake, Yosemite National Park, California, USA - 13028-31Y | ecosystem: Environmental > Aquatic > Freshwater > Lake ... | reverse complement strand
TTACTAATGTTGATAGCAGAATACATGGATTTTTGAGACGCACCTTGCCTGCCAAGATTTAAAATAGTCTCGGCTAATTCTTTAGTGAATGTCTTTTTAGCTGCCACACTTCCACCTTTTCAAAGCTGCTGCTTTTCTTGTTGGTTTGCCATTCTCGTCTTTCATCGGACCTTTTACGCCAGACATGCGAGCACAGAATGAGTCCTTACGTGCCCCACCTTCGGGCTGTGGAGCCTTTAGATTAGATCCTGTTTTTGCATTATATGCTTTCCGTCCAGCTGCCGTCATACCAGCGCCTTCTTTTGTACTAAGGTAGTTTCTACCTTTTCCTTTAGTTGTCTTGCGTATTGGACTAGCCATTATGCAACCTCAAAATTATTGTGTTTTGAAATGTTGTCACTTCCCAACATAGCCATTAAGTTACTTGGCACATGCAGACCCGACACTAAGTCACCTTGCAGTGGAATAATATGATCTACATGCCACGGCTTACCAGTAATTTTAGTCTGTAGCGCTGCCAATTGATACTCGTTTTGGATGCGTTCTTTATCAATTTCTGTAAGCCACGTAGGGGTGCGTTGCATTTTTAATGCTCTACGAGCAGCTTCATAGGCAGCAATCTTTGGTAGCCTAGCTTTTTGCCGTACTAATTGTTGCAGTTTTGACTTTTGGTGGTCTGCATAATAGTACTGTAATGCCTGAGTTTGACGTGCTTCTTTATTTTTTTGATACTCAAAACGCCAGTCTCTTTTGCTGTCGCTAGTCATACGTTTGTGATTTCTAGAGCAAAATCTAGCATCGCTACGCATGTGCTCGATACCTACACCGCACAGTTCACAAACACGACCTTTTGCTGTTAAACCAGCACCTTTAGATACTGGTAGCTTTTCACCGCGGCCAATGGAAAGAGATGGGTTCTTTTTAGTTGCCATTATTTTTTAGATGAAAGTAGTTTCTCAACCATGGATATGCGTTGAGGTTTGGTTGTCACTTTGCTGACAATCTTTTCTCGTTCTGACTTGGTTTTACCTTTGTCGTAAAACCCAGCTTTTTCCAATACTTTTTTAGTTGCCATTACTTTTTCTTTGGGGGCTTGGCTGTCTTAGCTGCCTCTTTGAAGTTGCTGGCCTTTGGGGCACCGGGGGCGCCCGGCTTGCGCATCTTTTCGCCTGAGCCTGCCTTGATGCGTTCTTGTTTAGCGTGAATGTTTGCGTATAAACCTGGTTTAGCTGCCATAATTGTAAAGTTCTCGTAAATAATTGTAAAGAATTGGGTGAGTAGGACAGGGAATACTTTTTTGGGTTACCTCTTATTAAGTTACGGTGCCTCCGCAACTCCTACTCATTGAAACTTAAAATCCTGTAAGTTTCTTTACTGCTTTGGTTAGTTCTTTTTCTGTGCTTTCGCTAACAAATCTGTTAATTTGCATTGCGGCATCAATAACTTCTTCCATTGTGGGAAACTTTGGTGATGTCTCAGCAAGTTGTTTAGCTGTTTTGTCCATTAAATCCCACGCAGCCATACTGGCTTTGTAGTTGTTCTCTAATAGTTCTTTGGCTTGTGTGAATGTAGCAAAGCGAAGTTCAAATGGGTTCATTTTGTTTCTTTCTATGTATGTTGTGTGTGTGTGTTAAATGCTTCAATTACTTTAAAAAACGGAACTTCTCCCCAATCACTTAAAGCAGCATTTATTAAATTAAGTACTAGCCTTGTGTTTTCTGGGGTATACCCTTTAGTAATATCTATTCTATCTGGTGAAGGTGCAAAAGGATTAGACCTACTTGTTCTAGAAGTATTTAAATCAAATTTAATTCCGGAAAGTTCGCACTTACCATTTTTTAATTTTTCTTCAAACCATTTTTTTGTTAATAAGCAATCTAATTTTTTACTTTTTGCTCGTTTTCTGCAACCAGATAGTAAATATACAGCTCTTCCGGGTAATGTCTCTTTATGAGCTCTTTTTACGTGGGTGTCCCACTTTAATTCTTTCATTTTTAACTCCGATTAGCTAGGAAAGTTGCTAGGCCAGCAAATCGGTGCTGGCCAAGAGAGCTACTCTTTTCGCAACAGGAAGTCCCAATCGTCTCACGACGAGCAAAAACACCTTCCTATTACTACTAATGCAAAAATATAGAGGATTCCGCCCCATTATTTGTCGTCCGGTACAATAATGGTTTTTAGGGGTTTTTGAACTTCTTTTTCCCTAGCTTCGATGGCTTTTTTAATGGACGGCATCATTTCATTGACCATTTTAAGGGTTAATCCAAGTGCTTTTTCCCGGTCAAGCATTTCTTTTTCTTGGCTATCTTTGCGGACATTTTCCTCAATAGCTTTATTAACATCATTTTTAAAACCTTTGTATTTAAGTAGGTTTTTTATAAAATCATCACTCATCTTTTCTTTCCTCTTGTGATTTTTTAACGGCCGCCATACTATCTTCCATCTTTTTTATTTGGGGTTGGGCTTGACGTTGAATTAGATCAAGATACTTTGCCCAAGCTACCGTTGGCACCGCCAAAGGGGTGTTGCACATGTTAGCCATTTCGTTTGCTTCGTCTATTGTGACTTCAAGCGTAATAATAAAATCTCCAACGTTCATTTCTTTATTCTTTCTCTAGCTTCTAACTTTTTTGGGTCTGTGCAATATTGGTTTAATTCCATCTTTTTGCAGTAGGTATCCATTAACGCCTCACACCGCATTTCATGGAGTATTTTAATGCCAAGTAATGCATTGGCAACTTCATCCTCTGTCATTGGTTTTGGTGCGTCGCCATGATGTTTATACAGCAATTCAATGTCTTCACTGGTTTGCCACGCTAACATGATGGCGGACTCTAAATCAACGTTTGGATTCATTTCTTTTTCTTGGCTTTCTTAATCTCGGTATCAAAATCTGAACTATACCATTCACCCACCAGCTTCATTGCCGGCAACAATTTTTTCCAATCGGCAACATCGTCTTCATGCCAGTCGCTACCGTTTTTCATCATGGTTGAAATGCCGACGTAGCTTTGGGCTAGATTGCCTACAGTAATTTCATCTGAAAAATCATCATCAAGTTCTAGTATCATTTACCACACTCCTTATCTGCTGCTTTTGTTTTCTTTCGTAACTCAATTTCATCTAATAAATAAAATGCTGCTTTCTCTAAGTCTTCGATGTCTTTGCCTTTTAAATCTGCTCGCCAAATATATTTAAGCACATTGCCCAAATTAAACCCCATGTGGCGGGTTATCTCTAAACATTCAATGCCGCTGGGGTGGCTGGTGTAATGCCTAGGGTTGTTTACTTGATCGTGCATGTCTCATCTCTCTAAGTTCTTTTTCCATAACCTGTAGCTCCTCGAAGCTGTCACAAACCCAGATTCCCAATATACTTTCATAACGACTCGTGTCGATGTCCTCCACACCAGTAATCGATTCCATAACATAATTTCCCTTGTGCCTGTGCTCTACAATGAAATGGCTCATAACTTCAATTCCTTTTTGATAAATTCCAAACCATTGGTAAAATGATAACGCCAATATTTTTCACTAACGTTCATATCATTATAGTTTAAACCCTGCAAAAAAGCTTCTAAAACAAAGCGTTGTTTCTGTGGCATTTTCTCCGCTATTAAACGTTTAATGTCTTTTACATCTTCTGCGTCCCACGGTAGCCATCCCTCATTAATAAGAGATGACGCAATGCTTTCTTGTTCGTCCTGCTCAATCGGATCTACGTCTTCATCAGAAAGTCGTGGGGCTACTGCTTTTATTTTATGTGTTGTCATATCAATAGCGAATCCAAAAGTGCTTCCTGTAAATTAATCTTGCCTTCTAATACCTTAACTACTTGCTCATCAATGCTATTGGACACTGTTAGATGGTGTATGATAACCGGTTTTTCCTGCCCTTGGCGGTAAATTCGTGCGTTGGCCTGAATGTAGTTTTCGCTTGACCACGGAAGGTCATACCACACCGTCTGGGCTGTCTCACCAACGTTGCACTGTAGATTGATCCCAATTCCCCCAGATTGGGGATGGGCAAGGAGCATACGAATTTCGCCACGATTCCACGCTGCAATGTTGTCATCGTCCAGCACCACAGCTTGCGGGAACAAAAGACGTAGTCGGTTGAGGCTGTGCTTGAAGTGGTAGAAGACCAGCGTTGGCGAGGAGCACTCTTCCATGATCGACTCAAGGCGTTCCAGTTTAGAGCGGTGTATCTCTTGTGGCTCTCCTTCTTCATTGTAAACAGCGCCCGATGTGAACTGGAGAAGTTTCCCCGCCAGTGCCGCTGCTGTTGGAGCTGTGATCTTGTCTTTACCGATTTCAGCAACCATATCTTTTCTAAGTTGTTCATACTTACCCCTTACGTTTTTGTCTATTTCAATTTTGTGATAAAGCGAAGTACAGCTAGGTAGCTGCAAATAATCTTCAGCTTTAAGACTAAAACAAATATCTGAAATTTTATTGTTAATAATTTTATCGGCATTTGGTTGTAATTTCCAGCTATATACCACTCTTGTGTGGCGGTTTATTTGATCAGGAGCCATGTATTTCTCCCTAAAGCGGGTCAAGCTAGTTTCTAAGCGTTGCCCCAGATCAAGAATACCGACCTGTGACCACAGATCAGACATACCTTGAGGGGTGGGTGTGCCGGTGAGGATAATACGCCGTGAGAAGCCCTTTAAATGCTTCTTAAGCGCCTTAAATCGTTTGGTGCTAGGATCCTTAAACCGACTAGACTCATCTATTACTAAGTTAGTAAACGCTAACTTGGGTTGAGCCTTGGTAAGCCACACAAGGTTTTCTAAATTAATCAAATAGATATCCGCATCAGCGTTTAACCCAGCCGTACGTTGGATTGAGTTCCCAATCATTTTGCTCACCTTCAGTTTGTGTAGGTGTTCCCACTTCTGGCACTCCGTGTCCCACACGGTCTCCATTACTCGTTTGGGGCCAACAATCAGCGTCTTCCCCTTGAACTGTTCCTTGATTATTGTCAGGGTTGTTGCCGTTTTGCCAAGCCCCGGTGGTAAGAACAATCCCATGTTGGGGATGGAGTTCGCTATTCCAATTATCTTCGTCTGATATGGGTGCAACTGGTTTCGGTTTAACATTCTCTAACACTTCTTTCCGTTTGTCGTGCAGCCAATCTGCTACTGCATATAATTCTTTATCTGTGGCGTCTGATTTAATCATATTAGCCCACAAAGATATAAACACCACGTTTCCTTTAATGTAGCCTAGTTCTGGTACTACCCTATCGAGAGATGGTGTTTGTCTGTGTTGTTCTCCTTGGTACCTTCCCCATACAAATTCTGTACCAAAAACAGGACATTTATCTGGAGCAATACTTAATACATGTTCTAAATCTAAATCAAAAGCTAAATTTTTACGTTTTGCTCTTAGTTTTGCCTTGTTTAAATAATTTAACACATGACCACGTTTTGTTTGATGAAATTTTTTACGTGTTTCTTCATATCGTTTCTTGGCTTCTAATGAAATCATCAATGTCTTCCTTTGATCTTAAAATATGAACAGGAAAGCCCTGTTCACCCAACTCATCAAACACTAGGCTTTGTCTCGGGCTTAGCTTTCCCGTCAGCGTTTTTAGTTCTACAAGATGCACTTTTTGGTTTAGGAATACTATCCTGTCCGGCACCCCCGTCACGCTGCTCAGCCATTTGAAACAAAGCCCCGATGACTGCTTGACTTTCTTTATCAAGTAACTTTCTATTTGTTTTTCCAGTGCGTTCACGTTTGTTCTCCTCGGTGGCATAAATGCTAAACACCTGTTTAAAAATATGTTCACCTAAATAGGAGCGCGACTCATCACCAATCTTGGTATCCTCCTCACCAATGTATTCAAATACGTGTGTGGTGGTGTGAGACACCTCATGGTAGATAACCCCCATGCGTTCTAGTGCGGTCTCTTTGGCCATCTCGTCAAAGTTAAACACAATGGCCAACATTGCATTAACTGTGCCTTCTTGTTCAATAAAATGCGACTCAGCTAACCCCACGTCTAAAGCATGGTGCCTGGTTGTTATTTTGGAATCTATAACGGCTTGTTGAAACGCAGCATCAGAAAAGCACACCTTGATCTTAATACCAAAGTGCCCCGTGTCTGCAATGTAATATGGCAGTTTATTTGTTTTCATTATTTCCTCATGTCTACAACAACGTGTATGCGTTCAGTGTCGCCGCTATTTATTACGCTTTCTTAACTCCAAGCGCTTGACGTAGCTCATGACTGTGCAGCTTCTTGCCCGGTTTTTTTACTTCACCAGCTGCTTTGGCGACTTTGGCCGCTTTGGTGCGAGTTGCTACGGTCTTGTCTGAAAGCATGAAATCGTGCTTGGCTCCCTTGGCCGCCTTTCCCTCCCGTTTGATAATATCATCGTGGCTTTCTTTTACAGACTTGGCCGGCACTACTTTGCCAGACTTTTCTTTAATCGCTGGTTTGATCACTTTTAACTTGTCCATCATCTTTCCTATCATCATTTTTGCTCTGTTGTAAATACTGCCTCTCTTAGTGCGCTCTTGTTCGATGTGTTCTTTAAGTAATGAGATTACACCGATCTCGACTAACTTGCTGGTGGTGTACTCGTTTAAGTCTAGCTTGTAGTTTGCCGAACCGTCGTCGTTGTTGCTCTCAAATACCATGGTAAATTGGATGTCGTCAGTCATTTGTCTTGTCCTTGTAATTGTTTATTAAATTCCTCAACTTCTTTCCACCACGCATCAACAACCCCAGCAACACCATGCCTGTATAAAACTTTTTTTCATCTTGTTTGTTCAAGAGAATACTCCTTCATTAAGTGGTTCAACCGTATCGATGTACGATTGCGCTGCCTTGTTTAATTTAATGCCGCGATAGATGTGTGTTCTACCGCCGTTTGTTCTGTCAATATCTACAATGATGGCATGTTCCTGTGTGGCCGCTAAGAAGCGACGTTTGAACGCCAGCTCGGTTCCGGGCGGGATGGATTTCTTTAACGCCCAACGTTTATAGCAGGCAAACACATCATCCTTTGATACATGCCCTGCGGGATCAAACTCTAACGCATCACCAACAAATGATCCAATTGGATTGCCCAACTCTGACATCAACTCAAGCAATGATCTGCCTGACGCTGGTTGGATAAAATGACCGCCTCTAGCAAGCCTACGCTTAAGTCCTAACATAGCCCAGTTAAAGATGCCAGCAAGTTCTTTCTCTAGTTTCTGGTACAACTCTGTGTCTTCGTTGTCGTAGAATGATTTGGACATCTTCAAAACAACCATACGACCGACTAACGCATTGGAGTTTTCTGTTAGCTGTAAAGCCTCATTAGAATATACAATGATACGAGTAGGAAGGTAACCGCTCCAAGCCTCTTTATTTTTCCTATTGACTGTAACTGTGTCCCCACCAACAATACGCAAAAGCTGAGATACAACAGCGCCTCTATTTCGTTCCGGTGCCCTAGCATCAGTAAAAGAAGCAAGCAGCTTACCCAGCCAAGGCTGTAGGCCAAATGTATCACAGAGTTCCTCCAGTTGTGGCGCAACGGTATTGTGCTGGCCCAACAATGCAACCAACACTTTGTTAATGGTGCCTTTACCTGAGCGACGTGGGCCAATCAAGTTAAAGAATTTTTGCTGGCGTGTATCACCAGATAGAATATAACCAAACATATCTTGCAGCGTATCAATCGACTCTTGGTCATCACCCCAAAGAGAATGCAAGAAATCTAACCATTGCGGGCATCGTGCCTCTTGGTCATACACAAACGGCAAAGAGTTCTGTGTGAAAAACCCTAGGCTGTGCGGCAGTATGATGTAGTCTTTCAAATGAAAGATGCCGTTTTTTAAACTAATTAAGTCAGATGCATCGGGCTTACTATCTGCATACTGTTCTAACCAAATTGGTGGTTTGGTATTGGCATGGTTTTGTAAGTGAATGATAGATTTGATTGCATCTAATGCGGCTGAAACGGTGGCTGGCGATGGGTTAAACGGCTGCAACTCACCTTTCTTACCTGACTTTTTACACTTATCCAACAGGGCATACAACTTGGAGCGAATCGTTGCTTCCTCAATGATTTCATAATGAGTGCTTACATACAAATAAAAGTCATCTGCATAATGGACAAGGCGGTAGCCTTCTTCACTGGCGTAGTAGCCGTCTAAAAATGTACGAGCGTGGTTCATTGCGCCTTGGTCTAGAATAATCTCGCCTCTAGCCAAGGCTTTCTGCTTTTCCTTTTGGTTTGCCTTAAATATAAGGGAACGCAAGGTGCATCCTGATTCTTTCCTAAACGTTGCCCACTTTGCGTAGCATGAGTTCATGCCGCTAGACTGATACCCTGGCGCATTGCCATCATCGTATGACCAGCGATCCCACAAATCACATGCCTCTGGGTCGCCTCTGAACTGATGGTGTAGAGCAAACCCTACTGATAACCACTCTGAGTACCCAGTGCTTGGGTCTAGTTTGGACAGCAACTCAGTCTCCACTCTGGCTAAGTCGTAGTCAGGTACAGGGGGTGCGTAGTCCTCAAACGCATCACCAGACAGATGGGCTGCTCTCTCAGGCACAATGGCTGAGATGTCTTGCTCTTCTGTGGGCAGTCCGCCTGAGAGGTGTTGGCCTGTCACTGTAAAGTATCGGCCTTGTGGGTAAATCTCCAGTCCGATGCTATGGTCAACGTGGGCTGCACTTAGCTTAGCGCGGGTGAATATCTTCACTCCTGTGCCAGACGGGGAGACTTCCATGTAACCATCAATAGATTCTGCTAAATGCTGCAGTGCAGCATTGGTAAAACTTTGAGTGGATGAATCGAAACAATCATCTAAATCGATGCCAATGAGGTTGTCTTCACCAGAAAACACAAAACCCACCCCGGCAAAACGCTCGGGGCTTGCTTCATACGCATGCTGGACAGCAAGGAAATCTGCCCAAGTGCTTGAATTGGTTGAAGAAGCGGATAAACCATTGGCTTGGGTTGGCAGTTTAGACCATCTCTTATTGCCCTCTTCACCCACTTCCACATAACGCCAGAGTACCCAGCGTGGTATTCTTTTGAGTTCCATTGGTATTGCATTGAAATTTACTGGCAAGCTAGTAGGTCGCATTCATTTATCCCCTTTACCCAAATCTTACCATATACTAATGCAAACTTATTCATGCCTTTTAGTTATATAGAATGGTTTCTTTATACCAATAAGTTTGGTTTTGTACCAGTAGTACTAGTAGGACCCCTCTATCCTTCTTTGTTTTTTATTTTTATTTTTAAATTAAAAAAATAAAAGAAAGAGTTGATTAGACCCATACTACTAGTACTACTCATACAAATCTGCTTTTATTGGGGTTCGTAGCCTCGTTGTTTGAGCTGACGAATCGCCCATAGCCGAAAATGTTTGCGATTTGTGAAACTTTGCTCGTCTTGGTCATCCCACATAATTTGAAGAATAAAATTGTCCTCTAGGTCATGCACATTGATTTTTTCTAAATTGCCCGATTTGTCGTATATGTCAGCCATTACTACTTTCATCATAACTCCTTGATTTTGCTGGGTTTATCTTCCCATGAATCCATCGTGCCATAATCCCCACGACTAGCTTTCATGCGCTCTTGCTTTCTGAATAAGGGTTCGACTGCCAGCCAATCCTGAAAAGCATCTTTATATTCTTGGTATTCATCGTTAAATTCAAAAAGGGGGTGGTTTAAACCACCTACATCTACTGTGCAAGTGTAATCTGACGCCCGCACCCACTTACCCCGCTTTCCATATACTCGATTCCTTGCTCTAATGAATCTGTCGTATGCCCGTTGTTGTTCGTAGTCCAGCTTAATCATCGTTTTCCTCTAGTTTTTCTTGGTTTAAGTTATCTATTGATACAGGTTCTCGCAATACATAGCCCTGTAATTGACTAAGTTTAGGCACAGAAATCCCCATAATCTTCGCCAATTCTTGCGGTTTGGGGTTGCGACCTAGTATTTGGGATAATCCCCGATTGTTGTAATTCATTCGCTTAACTGCCTCCATGATATTGATGGGTAAGCGAATGATGTTGGCGGTGTTGTCTAATTCTCTGCGAACACCCTTTTCAATGAATGATTTGGCATAGGTGGCAAACTTAGCCCTGTTTTTGGGTTTCCATCTTCGTCCGGCCATTAGAAGCGCTTCATTACCCATAGCAATCATATCTTCTACCGGCACTTTGCCATGGTTCCAAGCAGTCATTTTGCGCACAATGTACACCACGAATCTAAGGTTGTGGGTGATGAGTTTGTCTAGGGCATCGTCATCACCCGCTTGTATGCGGTTGGCTAATTCGTGTTCCTCGTCTATTGATAATGGTTCGATACCATATAGGTTTTGTAAATAATTACTAAGTAGATCGTTTTCGGTCATAAAGTTTCACAATGTGGAATGAAATCCGATTATACCACATTGTGAAATTTACGCCTTATTTTGGTGCATTTGGCCTAAAAAGGTGTATTAAAAATTTTAGCCCATATAAAATTAACCATCTTAATAACTGCGCTAAAACAAAAATTGCCAATATGGGTAAAACCAAAAAATTAATTAAAATTTCCATTAAAACAAAGCCTTTCCAAATAGTTTATATGCTTCTAAATATTGCATCTTTTTAAATTGACGTTTTAGTTTTGGAAGTTGTTTACAAATTACCTCCCCAAAATCATCGTATTTAATTTTCATTCAATTTTTGCTTCTGATTTAAGTAAATTACCCAATTGAGTGCGCAAAATCATTACTTTGTCACGCTCATAGATGTCTCTGCCCTTATCCTGCTCCATGTTACGCAATTTATCATCGTACCAATATAATGCGCGCAATACAATCAATAAATCTTCTGTGTCTAATGTATACATTTATTATTCTCCTTACTTATGTATGTTGGTGTAAAAACTTTCTAATTGATTTATGGCATCTCTTATAACGTCCAGCTTTTCAATTCGATTTCTGAAATGAAAATTATCTGCCGTTTTAACTCTGGTTGAGTCAATGTAGGGATTATGGTAAATATAAAATGCAGTATATTTTAAATGCGCAAATTTCATAGTTATTCTCCTAAGTTAATGATAAGGGATACCGGTAATTTATCAATGTTATTTTGAAATAGCCATTGAATTAATTCTGCTGCGCTTTTAAATTGAATTGTGTGAGTCATACTGTTTCCTCTGTTTTAATTAATAGGGCCTTTTCAATTTCAAAATCTTCCCACCAGTCTGGTTTTTCAGGTAATTCATAATCCTTACTTCTCAAATAAAATTCTAAAGCTTGATCATCTTCTAATTCTATTTCGTCAAGCCAAACTGCTCTCATGCTTACTTTAAATTTATATTTAATCATGCTATTTCCTTTTTCATTTTTTTGTTGATCTCTCTTTTTATAGCCTCATCATCTTCAATTTCCATTAATCTGTAATACATTGTAAAGGTTGGCTCTTTAGGTATTCGCTTATCAATCCTGCCGTTAAATGCATACATAGCAAACCTTTCGCAAGCTTTGTGCTGTGTGCCGCATAATTCTTTATGCTCACAATCGTGGCACGGATCAATCGCGCCAATGCGCCGTTGTGATACATCTATAGTGTATTGTCGGGTCATTATTTTACCTCTACAATTCTGTAATTATCAAAATCTCCGTCGTCTTCCATATAACCTAATTGACAGGCGCGCTCGCATTCCTCTTGCTCTTCTATTAAGGCCTGCACTGCGTCCTCTTCGGTTGCATATTGCATCTCTTTGCTGTCTTCAAACCATATGGGCTGATTGTCTAATCTAATAACGTACATATTATGTATTCCATAAGTTAAGGGTTGCGATATTGTCCTGCTTGGCCTCCTGAGCGCGCATGCGCTTGTAATACTTACGCACTAGCTTATTGGCCTCCTTAATCTCCTTATGCATAGCGTCGGTGCCGTCCCATCGATCATCATCTAGGTATGTCTCAATCGATTCAGTAAGACGCGCCAATAAATCCATGGTATATGCTTGTTCTAATTTGTCCATTATGCCTCCAGCATTGTATCAGCCCATTCTAGGCCGTTGTGTTTAATAACATACTCATATGATCCCTTGGTACCCTGCTGCACGTCATCGCGGCTGGGTATCGTATTGCCATAATAATCGCGGCACTGATCGCGGCCTAGCATGCAATGGCCGCTTGTAATCGCGTCCATCATCGCGCGGCCATATGAGCCCTGCATGCTCCACGCGCCGCCGTTGATGGCCTTCTGAATGGCAAAATAATAATCCTCTTCTGTGGCCTCATCATCTAAGCCTTCGATTGTTTCAATATCGTGTAATGTAATCATAATAAATCTTCCTTTTCTCTAATTGTGTTTATCTGCTTGTTAATACTATGAAAATTTGCATCTTCTAACGCGCATTGCATGGCATTTAGTATCTGTATGCCGTCCCATCTAAAATAGTTCGCTATCATCGCGCCTAAGGCCTCTGCGTCTGATATACCGGCCTGATACTCAAGCTCATAACGCTCTTTAATTGTGGCCTTGATCAGGCCTTTTAAATTAGTCATTTTGCATTCTCCTAAGTTTAGATAATACGTTGATTAAATCCCAGTGCAGGCCGTTGCTAGTATTCCATAATGAATCTTGGCGCGCGGCCTCAATTGTGTCAATAGCTAATTGGAGCTCTGCCGGTGTTAGTGTTTTAGCGGCCAGCATGCGCGCGGCCTGCTCGGCCTCTAGCTTAACTTGACGCTCTGCTATCTGCTCGGCGCTCGGCATGGCCTCAATCGCTCTATAATTCTCTTGATTCTCGCATTTATTGGTATAGGTATACTCGCCGGCCGGAAGGCCGTTGGTGTCGCATTCTCGGCGCGCTCTCGCGGCCATGCTTTGAATTGTGCTCATTGTGTCGCCTCCATGTTGTGCGCGATCATCTCATCGCGGGTAAAAATAGCGCGATATATGCCGGCATGACGTGTTAAAAAATTAGCGTATTCGCGCGCCTCATCGTAGGTATTAAACCAAAATTCGTTGCAATAATACATATAATTAAACTCCTCCTATAACAAATCGAATACAACAAGTATAAATAGGCACCAAATAGCAGCAATTAGCATATACCCTAATACGTTGACAATATATAACCATAATAATTTCAGCATGTTAATACCCCAAAAGTAAAATAGATAATATAAAAGGTATAAAAAAACTTAATAATGCAACAAGTAGCCATTTTATAAATTTAAGCATGATCAACCCCTATTTTGATTATTTGAAAATAATTTAATACAAATTGGCGTATATGGTTTAATTCATCCGCGATATTGTCGCCGTATTCGCTATTGATAGCGCCTTGGCCATACCACGCGCCGCGCGCCTCATGATAAGTGAGCTCTATACTTTGGCCATTCCATTCTAGATCTATGGCCTTATGGCCTGCCGCGAGATATACGGCGGCCATTCTCATAATGAGCGCATGCGACGGCGGCCGCCTACTGTTTAATTGAATTGTGGCTATTTTGTGCATAGTTGACATAATCAGGCCTTTAGTAGATTAGTGAGGCGGCATTCAACGCGGCCGCCGGTTACTCGTGCGAAGGCCTTCGCCTTGCGCATTGTAGAAAATACAGCGCTTAAATCTTCACCATGATGCCGGTAAAAAACTATAAAAGGTGCCGCGCTCATAATAGCGCCTTCAATTCGGCCTTAAGCGCCTTGGCCGCGTCGCCGCGAAATTGAGCGGCATTGGCTAAAAAATAGCGCACTATGCCGCGCGCGTCGTCTTCGTAATACTTATCGTTGATAGAATTGAGCGAGCTCATGGCCTCAAGATACGGGACGGCGCCAAAATTAACGCGCGGCCATGCGCCGCGAATATCGCGCGCAATTGTGAAGAGCGGCCGCGCCGCGTTGATTGTATTGTTTTCCATGATGATAATTCCTTCATTAGTTTAATTGGCGCGCACAATACGAGCCCCTAAGCTGCCGCGCATGGCAGCAGCTTAGAGACGGCATTAAGCAGCGGCCATTATTGGAATAAACCGGTTTTTAATGCTGCCATGTACGATGATGACCGGATCCGCGCGGCGG